>ENA-OSJC01001868-OSJC01001868.1-marine-metagenome-genome-assembly--contig:-NODE-1868-length-16543-cov-11.778756_pt1 | contig 16543 bp, 17 predicted proteins | sample MGYA00237885_ERZ534234 | MGnify/ENA primary metagenome ERZ534234 (study PRJEB26413, sample SAMN06343907) | marine metagenome | isolation source: coastal waters | place: Atlantic Ocean: West Antarctic... | reverse complement strand
CATAAGAACAAATAAAGTACAAAATCTGTTCTACAAGTGTTCTTCTATTTAAACAATAGCTAAAAAGTGTTTAAAATTAAGGTTTATTTGATTAGAGAACTGAAAAAATTGAATTATTATCCAAGTTTTTTAAAAGTGATTCACCGATTAAAAAAGTTTTAATATTTGTATTTTTAGATATTTCTAAAAGTTCTTCTTTTGTTTTAATTCCACTCTCAGAAATTAAAGGCCCAACATGATTAATTAGAACATCATGGATATCATAAGTCGTATTTATATCTGTTTTTAGAGTTTTTAGATTTCTATTATTAATTCCTATTAAAGCCTCTCTAAAGTTAAGAGCTTTTTTGGCTTCATCTACAGTATGCACCTCAACAATTACAGACATGTTAAGTTTTAGCGCTTCTTCATATAATTCATTCGCAAGTTCATCAGAGACTCCGGCTATTATTATTAATATAGCATCAGCCCCATAACTTTTTGCAAGGTGAACTTGATATTTATCTATAAAAAAATCCTTACAAAGAACGGGAAGTTTTATTTTTTCCTTTATTTTACTGACGTGAATTAAATTACCTAAAAAAAAATCTTCTTCTGTAAGTATAGATAAACAGGTTGCTTTATTATCATTGTAAATTTTAGCTATATTTAAAGGGTCATAATTTTCTACTATTATACCAGCAGAGGGACTAGCTTTTTTAATTTCAGCAATTAAAGAAATTTTATTATTATTAATATTATTTTGTATCTTATCTTTAAAGTTAATAAACGATTTATTTTCATTTATCATTTCATTTAAAGATTTTAAAGAAATTAATTTTTTTAAGATATCAATACGTTCAATCTTTTTTTTAATTATTTTTTCTAATACGTTTTCAGACATTCTGTATATTTTTTAAATTTGTAAACGTTTTACCAGATAATATGTGTGACCTTGCTGAATCATAGGCATCTTTAAATTCTGAATTTTTTTCTGTAACCACAAGTCCTGCTGCAGCATTTAAGCAAACTGCTTTAGAAAAATCATTATCTTCACCCTTAAATATGTCTATCATTTTACTTGCATTAAATTTAGCATCATCACCTAACAAATCATCAAATTTATTTGCACCAATATTTAATTCTTTAGGATCTATTATTATTTCTGAAATTTCACCATTTTTTAATTGAACAACATTTGTTTTTGCATAAGGTGATATTTCATCTAAACCATCTTCACTATTAACAATCCAAGCATATCTAATATTTAAATTCCTTAGAGCACCTGCAAAAATTTTTAATAAACTCTTATCAAAAACACCAACAACCTGTCTATCAACCAGGGCAGGGCTACTTAGAGGTCCAATCATATTGAATATTGTTCTTTTACCTATCTTTTTTCTAGTTGCTCCAACAAACCTCATTGCACTGTGATAATTTGGTGCAAACATAAAACCAAAATTATTTTTATTAATTTGTTCTTCAATATCTTTTGGTTCTAAATCAATTTTTATATTTAAAGCTTCTAAAACATCGCCTGATCCACATTTAGATGAAACTGCTCTATTGCCGTGTTTTGCTACTTTAATACCCATGCTAGATAATAACAATGCTGAAGCAGTAGAGATATTTAGTGTATTCATACCATCCCCACCTGTTCCACATGTATCCACACAGTCTTTAACGTTAACCCTTTTAGACTTATCTCTCAATACATAAACACCTCCGGCGATTTCATCAGAAACTTCACCTTTTGCTGATAGTAGAGTTAAAAAATCAAATATTTCACTATCTGAAGCTTTACCATTCATTAGTATTTCAAATGCTGCTTTACTCTCATTAAAAGATAAATTTTCTTTATTTCTTAGCTTTTCTAGATATTTTTCCATTAATTTTTATAATTTATAAAACTTTTTAATATTTTTATGCCAATAGTAGTTTTTATACTTTCGGGATGAAATTGAACACCATGAATATTGTATTTTTTATGTTTTACGCCCATAATAATTCCATCTCTTGTTTCAGCAGTAATTTCAAGTTCACTTGAAAGTGTTTTTTTATCAATAATTAGGCTGTGGTATCTTGTTGCCTCAAATTCAGAGGGAAGATTTTTTAATATACCAATTTTTTTAGACTTTATCACACTTGTTTTACCATGCATTAGTTTTTTGGCCTGAATTATTTTTGAGCCAAATACCTGTCCAATAATTTGGTGACCTAAGCAAACACCCAATATCGGAATTTTTTTATATAAAGATTTTACTATTTTAATACAATTTCCTGATTGGTTGGGGTTACCAGGACCTGGTGATATTACAATTTTATTATATTTATTTTTGATTATTTGTTTAACTGTAATTTCATCATTTCTAATTACGTCAACATTAACACCTAGTGAAGATATATAGTGGTATAAGTTAAAAGTAAAACTATCATAATTATCTATTAATATAATTTTCATTATTTTAGAGCATTCATTAATGCTTTTGCTTTATTAACAGTTTCTTCATATTCTTTGATTGGATTACTATCTGCCACAATGCCTGCACCAGCCTGAACATAAAATTTTTTATTTTTTACAACAGCTGTTCTTAAAGCAATACAAGTATCAAACTCACCATTTGCTGAAAAATAACCTATGCCACCAGCATAAACTTTTCTTCTGGTACTTTCTAGCTCATCAATAATTTCCATGGCTCGAATTTTAGGTGCACCCGAAACAGTTCCGGCTGGGAAACCAGCAAGCAATGATTTAAATTTAGAAAATTTTTTATTATAAATACCCATAACATTAGAGACTATATGCATCACATGAGAGTATTTTTCGATCATAAAGCTATCCGTAACTTTGACAGTACCTATTTTAGAAACTTTACCAGCATCATTTCTACCTAAATCTAGTAACATTAAATGTTCCGAGAGTTCCTTTTTATCTTGTAATAAATCTTTTGCAAAAAAATTATCTTCTTTATAATTTTTACCCCTAGGTCTAGTTCCTGCTATTGGTCTAACTGTAATTTTGTTATCCCTTAGTCTAACTAGTATTTCAGGGCTAGCTCCTATTATTTGAAAATCAGCAAAATTAAAAAAGTACATAAAAGGTGAGGGGTTAGTAACTCTTAATTTTTTATAAATTTCCAAAGGTTTTTTGGATAAATTCGATTCAAATCTTTGGCTTAGAACTACTTGAAAGATGTCACCAATTTTAATGTATTTTTTGGCTTTAATAACCATTTTCAAAAATTTACTCTTTTTTGTGTTAGATTTAATTTTAATTTTAGTTTTTATTTTATCATTGATACTATTTTTCTTGAGAGATGCTTGGATCAATAAATTATTAATTTCACTCTCAACTTCAAAATATTTTTTTTTATAGTGTGAAATTTTTTCATCATTAAAGATATTTACAATATAAAAAATTTTCTTTTTTAAATTATCATGAATAACCAATGTTCTTGGTCTTAAAAGTCTTACATCAGGTAATTTTAAATCATCCTTACATTTATTAGGAATTCTTTCGACATATCTAATAGAATCATAAGAAAAATACCCTGATATTAAGGAGCAAATTGGTGGTAGGCCCGCAGGAGTTTTAAATTTAAACTCCTCTATTATTTTTTCAATAATTTTTTCAGGATCTCCTTTAATTTTTTTTTTGATGTTATTTGTAGTTAGGTAAGAGGTTTTATTATTAAACTCCCAAATTTTATCTGGGTTTTTGCCAAAGATAGTATATCTCCCTCTTATCTTACCTTTCTCTACTGACTCAAAGATAAAGCTGTTTTTTTCATTTAAAAAATTATCAATCAAATTTAAGACTTCATGATCATCTTTAATTTTTCTTGAAGTATAAATAATTTGATTTTTGTTTTTTTGATGTTGAAACTTAAAATCTTTAAAGTTTCTATTTAACATTATCTAAAATAATTTTTAACTCTATCAAGGGTTTTTTTATTTATAACAACTTTGTATTTATCGTTCAAAAGATAATCAAATGATTTTAATATTCCATTTCTATTTTCTGCACTTGCTTCGTTAGAAATTGTATTAAACTTATTTGAACTTTGAGAAATATTGGTATCCAAATAATTTATCACTTTAGCTATATATATGTTGTCTTTCTTATCAGCAATCAAAGTATATGTATTTGTAGGAATAGAATATAAAACTTCAATTGAATTAATTTCAAATTTACCAACGTCCTTAATAGAATTTAACTGAATTTTCTCAACGTCACCATTTACAAGTTTATTAAAAGATGTTTCATTAAATTCTTTTTTGTCTAATTGATCAAGAATATTTTTATTAAATTCAAATTTTTCTTTTTGAAATAAAAGATTTTTTATTTGTTTTGTAAATTTGTTATCATTTAAATTTGGTAGTTTGGAATTAATTTTATCGATCTGATAAAAGATAAAAGTACCATTGTCTTCAAGTATTGCAATTTTATCTTTTCTAGAATTATAAATCTTATTTTCAAATGTTTCTTTATTTTCTAAGTTGATATAATCTTTTTTAGTAATTGATTTAATATTCAGTTCATTGATAATTGATTTAAAGTCAATATTTTTAGATATTTTGTTATCAATTTCATCAATAGCATCAAAGAAAGCTTGATTGTATTCATCTAAGCCTATTAAATTTTTTGGAGTTATTACAGCATAAGAAAAATCAATAAAATCTTGTTTCAGTTTTTCTGAATTTTCATTGATAAAAATTTTAATTTCTTCATTAGTAAATTCATCCGTTTTTTTATAATATATATTGAGGTTGATAAATTCTATATTTAACTTTCTATTATTTTCTATGTAATGTCTATTAACTAAAAAATCAGGAGATTCGGCGCCACCACTTATGTATGTGAATAATTGTTTTTGTAGTGCATTATTCTTTAATTTAATTTCATACATTGCAGCACTCATATTGTTTGTTAATAGGAATTTTTCATAAAGAGTTCTCTGAAATTTACCATTTTCATCTTGAAAGTTTTTATTTTTTTTAAGTCTTTTTGCTATTATTTCTTTTGATAAAATTAATTTTAAATCTTTTATTTCAAGATCTAACAAAGTAATTGAAACTAAAGATGATAAAAGTTCCTCAATTACATTTTTATCAATATTTTCTTTTATTACTTGTTGACTCAATCCTGACTGATTTAAATAATCCATAAAATCTTGAGTCGAGATATTGGTTTTATTTATTTTGGCAATATTATTTTGGTTTCCAGTACTAAAGCCACCGCCGAATCCACCAAACCCAAAGGCTATAATAATAACAAGAATTAGTAGCAAGCCTCCAATCTTTTTTTTTGAGAAATGTTCAAAAGGATTTATCATTGCTTTATTAATTTATTGATCTTTAAAATATCAACCTATAGATTAAAATTTTCATTATGACAAATAAATATATGTATTTTGTAGCTAATTGGAAAATGTATGGGAATTTATCTTCCTTAAATGCATTGAATAAAGTTATAAAATTTTCAAAATCTAAAGAAATAAAGGGAGGCAGATTAATTTATTGCCCTCCATACACTTTAATAAGTTCTTTTTCGAAAAAGTTTAGAAACTGTCAAATTGGTATTGGTGCCCAAAATTGCCATGAAAGTGAAGACTATGGTGCACACACAGGCTATGTTAATTCTAATATGTTAAAAAATATTGGTGCCCATTTTGTGATTATTGGTCATTCAGAAAATAGAAAAGAAGGAGAAAGTGATAAATTAATAAATTTAAAAATAAAAAGTGCTCTTAAAGCTAAATTAAAAGTTATTTTTTGCATTGGTGAAACTTTAAATGAAAAAAAAAACAAAAAGACATACTCAGTTTTATCAAAACAAATCAAAACTGGTTTAAAAAATATCAAAAATAAATCAAATTTTTTTTTAGCCTATGAACCTGTTTGGGCTATAGGCAGTGGTCTTATCCCAAAGTCTCAAGATCTTTTTAAAACAGTAGAATTCATCAAAAATAAATTTAAAGATAAATCGCCAAAAGTTTTATATGGTGGTTCTGTAAATCCTCAAAATATTACAAACTTAAGAGAAATTGATAATATTGATGGTTTTTTAATTGGTGGAGCATCTCAAAATGTTAAAAAATTTATTGATATCATCAAAAAATCATATAGTTAATCCTCATGGAAAATATTTTACTAGTAGTCAACTTAGTGCTTGCTGTAATACTTGTACTTTTGATACTTGTTCAAAAATCTGAAGGTGGAGCACTTGGTATAGGTGTTTCTCATGATAATTTTATGTTTTCTAGGTCAGCAGGTAATTTTATGACGAAGGCTACTGCAGTAGTTGCTACTTTATTCATAATTTGTAGCTTAGCTTTAACGATAATATCTAGAAGCGAGTTAACACCCACATCTTCTGTTTTAGATATCATTGATGAAAAATCTAGTGATACTCCTTCAATTCCTGAAAATTAATAATTAATTCTTTCCAATTTATTAAATAATCGCTATAAGATAATTCCATGGCGCGATTTATATTTGTCACCGGCGGCGTGGTATCATCCTTAGGTAAGGGTCTTTCTTCAGCTTCATTAGCATATTTACTTCAATCTAGAGGTTTTAAAGTTCGCTTAAGAAAATTAGATCCTTATTTAAATGTTGATCCAGGAACAATGAGCCCCTTTCAACATGGAGAAGTTTTCGTAACAAATGATGGAGCCGAAACAGATTTGGATTTAGGTCATTATGAAAGATTCTCAGGTATATCTGCAAAAAAATCTGACAACATAACAACTGGAAAAATTTATAGCGACGTTTTAAGAAAAGAGCGCAAGGGAGGATATCTTGGAAAAACAGTTCAAGTTATTCCACACATAACAGATCGTATTAAAGATTTTATTAAAAATGATACATCTAAAGAAGATTTTGTAATTTGTGAAATAGGGGGAATTGTAGGTGACATCGAAAGCCTTCCTTTTGTTGAGGCTATCAGACAATTTTCAAATGATGTGGGTAAAAAAAATGCTTTATTTATTCATTTAACATTAGTCCCATATCTTAGGGCATCAGATGAAATTAAAACAAAACCCACTCAACATTCCGTAAAAGAATTAAGAAGCCTTGGTATTCAGCCAGATATTATTATTTGCAGGTCTGAAAGAGCCATTCCTTTAGAACATAGAAAAAAAATATCCTTATTTTGTAACGTTGATATTAAAAATGTAATTCAAACAGTTGATGTTAAAACTATTTATGAAGCTCCAATTAGTTTTAATAGAGAGAATTTAGACAAACAAGTACTTGAATACTTTAAGATTAAATCTTTAAATAAAGTTAATTTAAATCCTTGGAAAAAAATTACAAAAATTGTTCTTCATACAAAGAAATCAATTAATATTGCAATCATTGGTAAATATGTTGATCTTAAAGATGCTTATAAATCATTAGATGAAGCATTAACTCATGGTGGTATCCAGAATAATTTAAAAATTAACTTAATCAGAATAGACTCTGAAAATTTAAAAGTTTCTGAAATTAAAAATAAACTAAAAGGAGTTTCTGGAGTTTTGATACCAGGAGGTTTTGGCAAAAGAGGAACGGAAGGTAAAATTGAAGCAATTAAATACGCTAGAGAAAAAAAAGTTCCTTTTTTTGGAATTTGTTTTGGAATGCAAATGGCAATTATAGAATTTGCTAGAAATAAACTGAATATAAAGAATGCTACCTCAAGTGAATTTGGAAGTGGGGGGACACCAATTATTGGTTTAATTACTGAATGGAATAGGGATGGAAAATTAATTAAAGGAACAGATAAAGACCTAGGTGGTACAATGAGACTTGGTCTTTATGAGGCTAAATTAAAAGACAATTCATTAATTAGAAAAATCTATAAAACACAATCAATTGAAGAAAGACACAGACATAGGTATGAAGTTAATATTAGCTATAAAGACCAATTTGAAAAAAATGGCTTAATCTTTTCAGGATTATCTCCGGATAACAAATTACCAGAGATTATAGAGCTAAAAAACCACCCTTGGTTTGTTGCTGTTCAATTTCACCCTGAATTTAGATCTAGACCTTTAGCACCACATCCTTTATTCTCGTCTTTTATCAAGGCAGCTAAAAATCATAAATGAAAAATATAAAAGTTAATTGTGGAAATATAAAAATTTCAAATAATAATAAGATTTGTATTATTGCTGGTCCATGCCAATTAGAGACTGAACAACATGCTATGGATATGGCGGGAAAAATTAAAGAAATAACTTCTAAATTTGATTTGGGTTTTATTTATAAAACATCTTTTGATAAAGCGAATAGAACCAGTTTAAAAGGACAAAGAGGCGCTGGTCTTGATCAATCATTACCCATCTTTGATAAAATTAAAAAAGAGTTGGATGTGCCAATATTAACTGACATACACAATGCTGAGCAATGTTCTGTTGTTGCTCCTCATGCGGATGTACTACAGATACCAGCTTTTTTATGTAGGCAAACAGATTTATTAATTGCTGCAGCTAAAACAGGAAAAATTATTAATGTTAAAAAAGGTCAATTTCTTGCTCCATGGGATATGGTTAATGTCACTAAAAAAATTGCCGACACTGGTAATAGTAATATTTTAGTTACAGAAAGAGGTGCAAGCTTTGGTTATAACACTCTTGTTTCTGATATGAGGTCTCTACCTATAATGGCAAAAAATGGTTATCCTGTTATTTTTGATGCAACACATTCTGTTCAGCAGCCTGGTGGCTTAGGTGAAACTAGTGGCGGACAAAGAGAGTTTGTAGAATTTTTAGCACGAGCCGCTGTTGCCGTAGGTGTTGCGGGTGTCTTTATTGAAACACATCAGGACCCTGATAATGCTCCATCTGATGGACCCAATATGGTTCCTTTAGACAAATTAGAAAAATTATTATCACAATTATGTGAAATAGATAATCTAATTAAAAAATAAATGAGTAAAATTTTAAAGATAAAGGCTCGTCAAGTTTTTGACAGCAGAGGTAGCCCAACAATTGAAGCAGAAGTTTACTCAAAAAATTTAAGAGCATCTGCTATTTGTCCCTCGGGAGCTTCAACTGGAACTTATGAAGCATTTGAGAAACGAGATAACAATAATAAGAAATATTTAGGCAAGAGTGTTTTAACTGCAGTTAACTTAATTAACACAAAAATTTCTAAAAAATTAAGAGGCACAAGTATTCATGACCAAGCACGTATAGATACAATCTTGATTAATCTTGATGGTACTAGGCAAAAAACTAGTTTAGGTGCTAATGCTATTTTAGCTGTATCGATGGCTGCTAAAAAACTTTCTGCAAAGATTAAAAATTTACCTTTATATAAAACTTTCTTAGTAAAAAATAATTATAAATTACCTTATCCATTAATGAATATTATTAATGGTGGGGCTCATGCTAATAATGGCTTAAGAATTCAAGAGTTTATGATTAGGCCAGATAAAGCTAAGAGCTTTTCAGATGCTATGAGAATTTGTTTTGTTGTAATTAATAATCTAAAAAAATTGATTATAAAAAAAGGTTTATCAACCTCTGTAGGTGATGAAGGTGGTTTTGCACCAATGATTAGTAACAATGAAAAAGCTTTGGATTTGGTTGTATCTGCAATTAATAAGTCAGGCTTCAAGAATGGTAAAGATGTATCAATTTGTTTGGATGTAGCAGCAAATGAATTAATCAAGAAAGGTAAATACTCAATTCATTCAAAAAAATTTGTTTCTGTAGATAAATCAATTAAAGAATATCAAAAAATAATAAATAAATACAAAATTAAGTCAATTGAAGATCCATTTGGAGAAAATGATTGGGTTGCATGGAGCAAATTAATGAATCAGACAAATAATCTTCAAATAGTTGGAGATGATCTTTATGTCACTAATTTAGAGAGACTTAAAAAAGGTTTTCTAAATAATTCTTCAAATTCAATATTAATTAAACTTAATCAAATTGGTACAGTATCAGAGACACTTGAAGTTATTAAATTTGCACAAATAATTGGTTATAAAACAATAATTTCTCATAGATCTGGAGATAGTGAAGATACTTTTATAGCCGATCTTGCAGTAGGTACAAATTCAAATCAAATTAAAACGGGTTCATTAGCTAGATCTGAGCGTGTAGCTAAATATAATCAATTATTACGTATAGAAGAAGAGCTTGGAAAAAAAGCTATAATGAATAAAATTCATTAATGCTGCGTAAATTAAAAAAAAATTATTTTCTATTAATTTCTTCTTTCTTATTACTTTATTTCTTTTTTAACCTTTTAGATGGCGAAAGAGGTCTTTTTTCTTATTTTAAAAAAAAAGAAATCTTAATGAATTTACAAATCGAAGAGGCTGTTCTAACTAGTAAAATTAAAGACCTAGAACTTAAAAATTCTTTATTAAGTAACAAATTAGATCTAGATTATGTAGAAACTTTAATTAGAGAAAAATTTTTGTTTGGCAAAAAAGGAGAGACGCTTTATATAATTAAAAAGAATGACAATTAAACCAAGACATCCTGAAAAAATAAATAAACCTATTAATCCAATCAAAAAAAAACCAGAATGGATAAGGTCTAAGTTAACAAACAGTAAAGAATTTTTTTTAACAAAAACTATCGTTAATCAAAATAACCTAGTCACAGTTTGCCAAGAAGCAAACTGCCCAAATATTACAGAGTGCTGGAGTAAACGGCATGCTACATTTATGATTATGGGTGATACCTGCACAAGAGCATGTGCTTTCTGTGATGTTAAAACAGGAAAACCTGAAAGTTTAGATCCCTTTGAAGCATATAAAATTTCAAATGCTGTCCATAAACTAAATCTTAAACATGTTGTTATAACTTCAGTTGATAGAGATGACTTAGATGATGGGGGCTCTAATCATTTTTATGATGTAATAACTGCCATAAGAAAAAAAACACCTCAAACATCAATTGAAGTTTTAACCCCTGATTTTTTAAGAAAGGGAGAGTCGTATAAAAAAATTTTAGAAGCAGACTTAGATGTTTTTAATCATAATATTGAAACAGTCCCAAGGCTTTATTTAAAAGTAAGACCGGGTGCTAGATATTTTGGTTCTTTAGAGCTTCTAAAAAATGTAAAAAAAATTAATAAAAAAGTTTTTACTAAATCAGGCTTAATGGTTGGTCTTGGCGAAGTTAAAGATGAATTAATCCAGGTCATGGATGACTTAAGATCAGCTGATGTAGATTTTTTAACAATCGGTCAATATTTACAACCGTCTGTAAAACATCACCCTTTAGAAAGATACTATCATCCAGATGAATTTAAAGATCTGGAGAATATTGCTAAATCTAAAGGTTTTTTATTAGTATCATCTTCACCGTTAACAAGATCATCCTATCATGCAGATGAAGACTTTGCTCAGTTACAAAAAAATAGATTAGAAAAATATAATGCCCAAAGCATCAGTTAAGAGATTAATTGAATGTAAAAAAGAACAGTTGGTTGGTCTAGTTCTGGATATTGAAAACTACCCTACATTTATACCTTATTGTTTGGATGCAAAGATTTATGAAAAAAAAGAAGAAGGTAATTTAATCTTAATAATTGCAGACCTAACAATAGGCAAAGGTCCGTTTAAGGCAACGTATAAAAGTGATGTAAAATTTAATAAAGATACTGATACAATTCATGTAACTAACATTGAGGGACCTCTCAAATATCTAGACAATAAATGGGCTTTTTTTGAAAAAGGTAATTCTACTGAAATATCTTTTGATATTGATTTTGAGATTGAAAATAAATTTTTAAATATTGTAATGAGTAAATCTTTTCAGTATGGTTTAGATAAAATAGCTGACTCGTTTCAAAAGAGAGCTAACGATTTATTCAAGGGTAAATAAATCATTAAACTATTACATGTGTAGAGGGCAAGATTATGATAATCTAAATAATTTTATTAATCATTTTTAGTGAAGTATTAACAGTTGCTTTTTGCACCAATATTCTATTCTTTCTCTTAAATAAATATTTTTTTACTATTATTTTATTTCCTTTTTTTATACCAATATACACTAAGCCAACCGGTTTTAATTTAGTTCCACCATTGGGTCCGGCAATACCTGTTATTGATACAGATATATTAGCTTTACTAATTTTACTTAAGTTTTTGACCATAGATAGACAGCACTCTTTACTTGCAGCACCATGTTTAGTTATAATTTTTTTAGGCACTTTAAGAATGCTCATCTTTGCTTTATTTGAATATGTAATAAAGCCTATATTAAATACTTTAGATGAACCACTTATAGAGGTTATTGTGCTAGATAGCATTCCGCCAGTACATGATTCGGCAAAAGAAACTTTAAGCTTTTTTTTAATTAATTTTTGAACAAGTTTATTAGCTAAATTTTTCATTACAAAACATAACTTTTAATGATCATAAAACACACAAGAGTTAATACCACATAAAATCCTGCACAGACATCATCCATAATTACACCAAAGCTGTTTTTAAAATTTTTATCAAAAAAACTTACAGGAAATGGTTTCATAATATCAAAATATCTAAAAAGAATAAAAAACAAAGCATAGTAAATAATTGCTTCACCCCCATCTTTTGTAGTACCGTGAGATATTTCATAAAGATATATAGGTATAGATTGACCTAAAAACTCATCAATAATGATTTCACCAGGATCTTTATTTTTATTATTTTTTATATGTTTTGAAACAGCATAAAATGAGTAAACAAATATTATTAACAGCACTGTTAGAATTATATTGGGTGAAATATTTAAAGTATGGAATAAATAATAAAGTATAATAGTAGTTGTTAAAGACCCAAAAGTACCAGGCATAAATCTAATCTTACCTAAACCAAGCATTGTAACAAATAATGAGTTGAAAGTTTTAAACATTTTTAATTACTGAAGCAATTACCTCGCAAGCTATAGCCTTTTCCTTTCCAATTAAACCTAATTTTTCAGTTGTTTTACCTTTTATATTTATTTGTGAGGTTGAAATTTTACATATTTTTGCAATACAATTTGTAATTTTTTTTTTATACTTATGAATTTTAGGTTTCTGCGTAATGATATTAATATCAAGATTGTTAATTAAAAAACCACTAATTTCAGTTTGCTCTATTATTTCTTTTAATAAAATTGTGGATCTAATATTTTTAAATTTTTGTTTTTTATCAGAAAATTTTTCACCAATATCACCCATAGAACAAGCTCCAAGAATAGCATCTGTTACAGCGTGTAAAACTGGATCACCATCTGAATGACCTAATGTTCCAAGATGTGAAGGTATTTTAATTCCACCTAAATAAAGTTTTTTATTTGGTACCAATCTATGAACATCAAAGCCCAATCCATACTTAATTGAATTATTAATTTTCATATCTTTATTTATTGTAATTTTAATATTATTAACTTCACCTTTAATAATTTTAATTTTTTTACCAGCTTTTATAAATAAACTTGCATCATCTGTAATTTCAATACTCTTATCATTTTGTAATTTACATAATTTCTTATAGTTAAACGCCTGTGGTGTTTGAATTAGATAAATATTTTCTCTTTTTAAATTTATAAAATAATTAACAAATTTTTGTTTAATTGAATCTGTAGTCTGAATGGCTGGTATAACACAGTCATTTAATTTAAGTTTTTTATTTAGTTTATCTAAAAGTTTTAAGGTAAAATTAGGTCTAGCTGCATCATGGATCATTACATTTTTAATGTTATAATTTTTAACACTATTTAAAGCTTTATAAGAAGACTCTGCTCTAGTTTTTCCTCCTTCAATAATTTTTACATTTTTAATATTAAATCTTTTAATAAATTTTTTATGGGTTTTGTTTATAACTAAGACAATTTTACTAAATTTTTTGTAATTCTTAGCTTTATCAATTGAGTGCAAAAATAAAGGTTTGCCTTTATAAAGGTGATATGGCTTAGGGGTATTAGAAATAAATCTTTTACTTTCGCCTCCAGCTAGTATTATAAAACAGTTACTCATGATAAAAATATATATTATCTTACTTATCTCATAATGATTAGTTTTATCAAAAAAAATATATTTATAGGTATAATATTTGCAGTTACATTGTTTTTAGGGTTTCTGACCTTTTTAACATTCATAGACAAAAGCTTTATTAAGCTTAGCGACCAAAATCTTCAATTACTTTTAATTATTAATATAGCTCTATTATTACTTCTTTTTTTAAGAATATTTATAGAAGTTAAAAATTCCCTTAAGATTGATATTGATATAGGTGGGTCAAAATCTAACAGAAAATATATAACTTTTTTTGCTTTATTTACTTTAATTCCCTCAATATTAATTTCTTTGTTTTCATTATTTTTATTATCTTTTGCTCTAGACAAGTATTTAGATAAGAAGATTACAACAGCAGTAAATAATTCATTTGAAATAGCCAAAAGTTATACAAATGTTGTTAGAGCTAAAACTCAAGCAGAAATCATAGTAATAGCTTATGATTTAAACAAGGGAGCAAATTTTTTAAAATCAAACATTGACCAATTTAAAAGTTTTTTAAATACTCAAAAAATAATAAGGGATGTTGATGAAATACATGTAATAGATGGTCAAGGTAACCTGTATTTAACAACTTTGCAAAAACCTGATAAATATCAATCTCCCATGATAGAAGCTTTGGAAATGGTTTCTAATGATAAAAGACCTTTAAAGATCATTAATGCTTATGAAAATCAGTCAGCATCAATTATGAAACTAGAAGGTTTTGAAGGTAAATATTTATATATAATAAAATACCTAGATAAAAAAATATCACAATATCTAATTGAATCAGAAGAAGCTGTAAATTTTTATTACACTGTTTTGAACAAACAAACTGGTATCAAGATATCTTTTGTATTTATTTATCTTGTTATTGTTTCACTGTTATTATTTGTATCGATATCAATTGCTATAAGATTTTCATCAAGATTTTTTAGGTCTATTAATAATTTGATTATAGCATCTTCAAATATTGGAAAAGGCAACCTTAACATCAAAGTACCGGAAATTAAGACTGATAAAGACATGGAAATTTTAAATCAAAATTTTAATTTAATGATAGACAAATTAAAATCACAACAAGAAAAACTTATAATTAAAGAAAGACACGAAGCTTGGGAAAATTTAGCTAGAAAATTAGCACATGAAATCAAAAATCCTCTCACACCTATTCAATTAACCATTGATAGACTGAAGAGCAAATATTCTAAAAAAATAGCGGAACATGAGAAGGATGATTTTTCAAAGAGCTTATTGATTATTGGAAAACAAATTAAGCAAATTGAAAATTTAGTTAATGAATTTTCTGATTTTGCCAGAATGCCAAAACCAATTCTTAAAGACAATAACTTAGTTATTTTGATAAAAGATAACGTTAAATTAATAAATGAAGTGGATGACAAAATCATAATTGATTTTAAGTCAAATAAATTGGATATTTTCTTGAACTCTGACGGTGAGCAAATGAGTAGGGTTTTCTTCAATTTGATTAAAAACTCTATTGAAAGCATACAAGATAAAAAAACCCATAATGTTGATTTGATAGGAAAAATTGACATTTCTTTAAATGATAATCCAAAAAAAATTAATTTTATAATTATCGATAATGGATTAGGTTTTATAAAATTTGCAGACAATATAAAAAATATTCTAAATCCTTACTTTACAACAAAGGCAAAAGGTACGGGTTTAGGTTTGTCTATTGTTAATAAAATAATAAATGATCATAATGGTAAAATAGATTTTATATCACTTGAAAATGGTGCAAAAATAGAGATTATATTTACAAAATAATGAGTACTGAAATATTAATTATTGATGATAATACAGATATTAGAAATATAATTAATGATTTAATTATTGAAGCTGGTTATAAAACAAGATTGGCTGCTAATTACAATCAAGCTTTAAACGAGATTGACAAAAAACTTCCAGATGTTGCAATTATAGATGTTAAGCTAGACAAAGGAGACAATGATGGTCTAGAGCTTTTATCACATATTAAAACTAAGGATAAAAATATTCCAGTTATAATAATTACAGGCCACGCAAATGTAGAAATGGCGATTAAAGCTTTAAAAGCTGGCGCTTTCGAATTTATTGAAAAACCTTTTAATCAAGAGAGGTTGTTAAATTTTGTTAATAGAGCTGTTGAAAATATAAACCTTAAAAATAAGAATATGGAATTTGAAAGTAAACTTTTCTACTCTTATGAGTTAGTTGGTGTTAGTGACAATATTAGAAATATAAAGAACCAAATTAATAAAATCTCAGTTTCTGAAAGTCGAATTTTTATCAATGGACCTACTGGCTCTGGTAAAGAGTTGATTGCAAGAAAAATTCATAAAGAATCCAAAAGACAAAAAGGCCCTTTTGTTATTCTGAATGGTGCATTGCTGGATATAAAAAAATATGAATTAGAATTATTTGGTGAGGAAAAAGATAATGGTTCTATAGCTTATGGCGCTTTAGAGAAGTCATCAAAGGGTATCCTTTTGATTGATGAAATTTCTGAAATTCCACTTGATACTCAATCTAAAATTTTAAGAGTTTTAATAGATCAAAAATTTAAGAG
>ENA-OSJC01001866-OSJC01001866.1-marine-metagenome-genome-assembly--contig:-NODE-1866-length-16555-cov-6.419347_pt1 | contig 16555 bp, 16 predicted proteins | sample MGYA00237885_ERZ534234 | MGnify/ENA primary metagenome ERZ534234 (study PRJEB26413, sample SAMN06343907) | marine metagenome | isolation source: coastal waters | place: Atlantic Ocean: West Antarctic... | reverse complement strand
TTGAGTGTTGTATGTTTAAGTGTGTACGGTATTAAATTAATTTTAAATGTATTTTTATTAATAGAATTAACTGTAAGACTAACCCCATTAATTGATATCGATCCTTTTTCAGAGATATATTTCATAAGTTTTTTTGGCGGCTTTACTGTCCATTCCTCACTTCGACTCTTTATATCATTCTTTGTTAATTTAGCTATTCCATCAATGTGACCAAAAACAAAATGGCCAGATATTTTACTGTTCACCCTTAAAGAGCTCTCAAGATTAACCAATTCACCAACCTTTAGTTCTGAAATTCTTGATATTGTTTCGTTTGAAAGATCAAAATAGATAAAGCTTTTATTAAACTTCTTAACTGTTAAGCATATACCATTAACTGAGATACTGTCTCCAAGAGATACATCATTTAAGCATGAAGATTTATATTTAATTTTAATTTCAAAATCACCCTGCTTACTATTAAGCGATGTGATTTGACCAACAGATTCAATTATTCCAGTAAACATGCCATAATTCTAGCAGAATGCTTCGAGCCAAGTTTAAAAATAATATGATTATAAATTTTCTTAAAAATAATTTCTACGAATTCTGGATAGCTTTGAGATATACACGTCTAAAAAGTAGAAATTTTATTTCCTTTATATCCTTAACAAGCATTATTGGGATTACGCTAGGAGTTACGGCTTTAATAGTCGTTCTTTCAGTCATGAATGGATTTAAATCTGAATTACAAAGCAAAATATTAAGCGTTGCATCCGATATTGAGGTTGTAAAAATAGGGGCAAACCTTAAAGATTGGAGGCAGCTTAAATCAAATCTTAAAGATTTAGAAAATATATCGGCCATTGCGCCATTTACAAACAATCAGGCAATGCTATCCCTTGGTAAATATAATCGGGGAGTAATAGTTAGAGGAATTGACCCTAGCTTAGAACCCAAAGTAAGCGATTTAAATTTAAAGATTAAAGAAGGGGGGGAGTTTAATCTCATTCAAAATAAATATGAGATACTAATTGGTGCTGATATTGCTAGATATTTTGGATTATCGGTTGGAGATAAAATTTCTTTGATTAGCTCTCAAGCTAACTATTCACCTGTAGGTATGCTGCCTCGTCTGAAACAATTCAAGATTAAAGGTATTTTTGAAGTTGGAATGTATGAATACGATGCAGGGTTAGTTTTAATTCATTTAAATGACGCACAGACATTGTTCCAAATGAATTCAGTTATTTCTGGACTGAGAGTTAAATTAAGTGATTTAAATCAAACAAGGAAAACTGCATCATTAATTTCAGGCACTTTTGAAGATTCTGATAACCTTGTTGTAACAGATTGGACTAGGCAGCATGCGAATTTGTTTGCCGCAATCCAAATGGAAAAAAAAGTAATGTTTATTATTCTGACTTTAATCGTCGCTGTTGCTGCATTTAATATTGTTTCTACACTTGTTATGGGAGTGACTGAAAAAAAATCTGATATTGCCATTTTGAGAACTTTGGGAGCAACAAAAAAAAGTATTTTATTTATCTTCATGTGGCAAGGAATTTTAATTGGTATTGTTGGAACTTTACTAGGAATACTATTAGGTACATCAATCTCAATAAATATTGACGTTATCGTTCCTTTTATTGAGAGTTTATTTGGAGTTCAGTTTTTATCTAAAGATATTTACTATATTTCTACGTTACCATCAAAACTTCTTTTAAGTGATGTAGTTTTTATAGGCTCTATGAGTATATTTTTATCTATTATTGCTACAATTTACCCAAGCATTAGGGCCACAAGAATTGAGCCTGCAACTGCCTTAAAATATGAATAATCAAATAAAATTAAAAATTAATCAACTAACAAAATCTTTCCCTGGTTTAGATCAGCCAGTGTTAAATAATATTAGTTTGACTATTAAGGCTGCAGAAAAAATTGCGATAACAGGCGTGTCGGGTTCTGGAAAAAGTACCTTACTTCAGTTGATGGCAGGACTTGAAAAACCTGATGGCGGCCAAGTTACGATACTAGATAAAGATTTAGCAACTTTAGAATCTAATGAGTTGTGCACTTTGAGAAATAATAACTTAGGGTTTATATATCAATTTCATCATTTAATGCCTGATTTTACAGCTCTTGAGAATATGATGATGCCATTTACGATAAGAGGGAGGTTAACTAAAGAACATAAAACTCAACTATCATTAATTGTAAAGAAATTAGCCCTCGAAAAAAGAATTAATCATTATCCCCATGAATTATCTGGCGGTGAAAGACAAAGAGTGTCTATTGCCAGAGCAATTATTACATCCCCAGATATTATTTTAGCTGATGAACCAACGGGAAATTTAGATAACAAAAATGCCAATAAAGTTTTTGATATTTTTTTAGAGCTGGCAGAGGAATTAGGTACGTCTATTATTTTAGTAACTCATGATATTTCACTAGCAAAAAAAATGAGTAAAATTTATAATTTAACCCAGGGTAAAATTCGAGTAGGCTAGTATAATCATTAAAACTATATAATTACACAAACAGGAGATAAGCATAGTGGTAGATATTATTCATGCAGCAGGATGGCCAATTTGGCCTTTAATTTTTGCCTCAATTATAGCTGTAGCTATAATATTTGAAAGACTTTGGGCGCTAAGGACAAGTACTATTGCTCCCGATAGTTTGCTTTTAGAAGCTCAAAAAATGATAACAAAAGATGGTGTAAAGAAAGAAGCTATTCAATCTTTACAAGACCATTCAATGTTGGGTGAGATTTTTGCAAGTGCATTAAGTAATTATAATAGCCCTTCAGAGATTATTAAAGATGCTATTGAGGAAACAGGAAGGGCCGTCAATCACAAACTTGAAAAATATCTTTCAACTTTAGGAACTATTGCAACTGTAGCTCCATTACTAGGATTGTTTGGAACCATTATTGGAATGGTTGAGTTATTCAGCTCATTTACCAGTAGTGGTAATGATGTTGCTGTTTTTGCTCGCGGAATTTCAATTGCATTATATAATACAGCTGGTGGAATAGTGGTAGCTGTCCCAGCTATGATTGCTTATCGTTTTTTTAGGACAAAGATTGATACCCTTATTTTTGAAATGGAACAACAAGCAATTAAGTTAGTAGAAATTATCAACGGTAATAGAAAGTAGAGGTGTGTAAATGAACTTTCAAAAAGATAAAAAAATTGACGAATTTGAAATAAACTTTATTCCTTTAATTGATGTTTTGCTGGTCATTATTATATTTTTGGTAGTTAGTACAACCTTTGCTCGCTTTAGCCAATTAAAAATTAATCTACCAACAGCGGAAGCAAATATTGCCGATAAAAATCTTGAGTATATTAATGTAACAATCAGTAAAGATGGACAATATGAAATAAATCAAAAATCGATTAGTGCTCAGACCGTTGCAGATTTAACTATTAAATTAAGGGAGATATCTGCTGGCAATATTGATAATCCACTAGTCATTAATGCCGATGCTTTAGCATCACATCAATCAGTTATTAATGTAATGGAAGCATCTCGGCAGGCTGGTTTAACTAAAATTACATTCTCTACGAAAGTTAATTAACCAAAAGTATCCATATTTTTATGTCGAAAGAACAAACGACTAAAGTTACCTTAGCTGAATTTAAGAAAATTTATTCTAGAATTTTTAATTATGCATTAAAGTACAAATGGACTTTATCTATTAGTATTTTTTCTTTAATTATTTTAGCGCTAACAAATACAGGCTTCCTTGCTTTAATAAAAAAAATAACAGATGAAGGTTTTGTTGAGCAAGCTTCAAATTCCTCTATTCTTCTTCCAATAGCTTTAATCATATTAATGACAATAAGGGCACTTTCTGGCTTTGTTTCAGGTTATTCAATGCGGTGGGTATCCAGAAAAATTGTTGAAGACCTTCGTTTTGATGCTTTTAAAAGACTGATGATTCTCCCAGTTACTTATTTTGATTCACATGCTTCAGGTAATATTGTATCTAAACTTACTTATGAAACAGAGCAATTATCTTTTGTAGCTACAAAAGTAGCATTAGAATCTATTCGTGAAAGTCTAACCATAGCTGGTATCGTCGGCTACATGCTTTACTTGGATTGGGTATTAACACTTATATTTGCATTAATGGCACCATTAATGGCTTTATACTTAAGAGTCGTATCTCCAAAACTTAGGAAAGCTGGTAGTGAGGTTCAAAAAACAATGGGCGATATGACGAGTGCATCAGAAGAGGCAATTTCTGGACAGCGGATTGTAAAAATTTTTGAATCAAGCATTTATGAGTTTAAAAAATTTGCTGAAATAGTAGTACGTAATAGAAAAATGCAAACAAAATTAGCTCAACTATCTGGTACAAATAGCTTTGTGATTGAGGTACTTGCTTCAATTTCGCTTGCATTAGTAGTTTACTATTCCGTTGGCCGATTTACTCCAGGAGAATTCGCAGCATTTGTCGGCGCTTTATTGATGCTTATCTCACCAATAAAAAAATTAACAGCAATAAATGAACAAATTCAAATAGGAATTACTGCTGCGAAAAGTATATTTAGCGTAATGGATGAGAAAAAAGAAATGGATACTGGTAAAGAAATATTAAATAAAATTAATGGCCAGATTGAGTTTAGAAAAGTTTCGTTTTCATATGAAAAATTAAAGAAACCTGTATTAAAAAATATAAATTTTTTAATAAAACCAGGCGAAAAAATTGCTATAGTTGGAAAATCTGGGGGAGGAAAAACTTCTCTTATTAACTTAATACCAAGATTCTATGATTTAGATACTGGGTCTATATTAATAGATAAAACTGATATAACTGAAATCAAGTTAGGCGATCTAAGGCATCACTTATCTCTTGTTAGCCAAGACACCATTTTGTTCAATGATACTATTTATAATAATATTGCTTATGGTAGTTTAAATAAAATTGACTCTAAAAAAGTTAAAAAAGCTGCAAAATATGCGAATGCAATTGAGTTTATTAATAAACTTCCTGATGGGTTTAATCATAGAATAGGGGATAGAGGCGTTCGCTTATCCGGGGGTCAAAAACAAAGAATAGCTATTGCAAGGGCTATTTTAAAGAATGCACCTATACTTCTATTAGACGAAGCAACATCAGCTTTGGATTCAGAATCAGAAAAACTAGTTCAGCAAGCATTGGATAATTTAATGCATGGAAGAACAACCATCGTAATTGCACATAGGTTAAGTACTGTAATAAACGCTGATAGGATAGTGGTAATTGATAACGGAGAAATTGTTGAAATTGGAACTCATCAAAGCCTATTAAAAGCAAAAAAAAATTATTTTCAATTATATAAAAAAGGATTTAACTAAAATTGAGATCAATTCATGAGACTTTAAATTATCAATATTATAAAAAATCTTCATGGATTTTAATTCTACTTCCATTAAGTTATATTTATTCTCTAATTATTTTTCTTAGAAGTTGGTCCTATAAGATTGGTATTTTTAAAATAATTAAGATGGATGTCCCTGTTGTAGTTGTTGGAAATATAAATATTGGAGGCACAGGAAAAACACCACTTGTTATTTGGCTACTAGAAAAACTAATAAATAAAGGCATGAAGCCAGGTTTAATTTGCAGAGGTTACAATTCTAATGCTAATTTACCTCAAGAAGTTTTCAGAACTTCAGAAGTAAAAAATGTAGGTGACGAGGCTTTAATGATTAAGCAACGTATTGATATTCCTGTGTTTGTTGGTAGGAAAAAATCAGAAGTTGGTAAAGCATTATTAAATTTCCATCCTGATATTGATATTTTAATCTCTGATGATGGTCTTCAGCACCTTCAATTATTTAGAGATTTCGAAATAGTTGTAGTTGATGAGAGCAGACAGTTTGGAAATGGTCATTTGATTCCAGCTGGACCTTTAAGGGATAAGATTTCGAGAATTAAAAAAGTGGATGCTTTAATAATTAATAGCGGTCCTAAAAAAAAATCAATACCAAAATCTAAAATAGTTACTCAGTATCGAATGACTTGTTATGGGAATTTGTTAAAAAATTGCTTTCAAAAAGAGCTTAAATCTTCCCTAGAAAATATTATGGGAGAAAAAGAAATTGTAGCAGTAACAGGAATTGGTAATCCAGAAAATTTTTTTCGTAAATTAACTGTTGCTGGTATAAAATTTCAAGAAAGAATTTTCAATGACCATCATTTATTTATTGAGTCTGATTTTGAGGATTATAATGACATGAATATTATAATGACTGAGAAAGATGCTGTTAAATGTGAGCATTTTGCAAAAGAAAATTTCTGGTCTTTACCAATATATGCAGATGTTGATGAAGAACTATTTAAAAAAATAATAAAAAAATTAGGAATTTAAATATATGGATAAAAAATTATTAGACATACTTGTTTGTCCAGTTACAAAAGGACCACTTATTTTCGATAAAAAAAATAACGAGCTTATTTCAAAATCTGCAAAATTAGCTTATAGAATAGAGGATGGTATACCAATTCTACTTGAAAGTGAGGCTAGAAAGATTTCTGGAAAAATATAATAATGACTTTTAATGTAGTTATACCTGCTAGATATGAGAGTACAAGATTGCCAGGTAAACCATTGCTTGAAATTGCTGGGATACCAATGGTTATAAGAACTGCAATAAGATCACGCGAGAGTGGGGCTAAGGTTGTTATTATTGCAACTGACGATGAAAGAATAATGGAAGCTGCACAAAACTATGGTTTCGATGCCTTAATGACTGATAAGAATCATCTTTCAGGTACGGATAGAGTTTTAGATGTTGCAAATCAGAAAGACTGGCCTAGAGACGAAATTATAATTAATGTGCAAGGCGACGAACCCCTCATCGATCCAGAATTGATTAAATTATTAGCTGATACTCTTCAAGAAATCGACGTTAATTACGTTAGTGCTTGTTCAAGTTTCGAAAATTTTGATGATTATTTAAATCCAAATAATGTCAAAGTTTTAAGGGATAAAGATAAATTTGCTTTAGATTTTTATCGTAATCCTTTGGTGAAAAGTAAAGAGCATTGGAATTCAAAAAAACAATTTCATCATATTGGTATTTATGGATATACAAAAAAACTACTAGATGATTTTTGTATTTTACCTATTTCAACATTAGAAAAAAATTTAAAGCTTGAGCAGCTAAGAGCCTTAGAAAATAATATATCCCTCAAGGTTCTAAGTTATGCAGGTAAAAGTCATAGAGGTATAGATACCCCTGAGGATTTATCTGAAATTAGAAGATATTTAGAAGGCGAGTAAAAAACTAAATTGCATCATCACCTTTTTCGCCTGTTCTAATTCGTATTGCATCTTCAACATCCATAACAAATATTTTTCCATCACCGATTTTTCCAGTACGCGCAGTTTTAGTTATTGAATCGATTACTTTTTCAACCATTTCGTCGGCAACAACTATATCTAGCTTAACTTTTGGTAGGAAGTCCACTACATACTCAGCGCCTCTATATAATTCTGTGTGACCTTTTTGTCTTCCGAATCCTTTCACCTCTGTCGCTGTAAGACCCATAATTCCTAGTTCAGATAGAGCTTCTCTAACCTCATCTAGTTTGAAAGGCTTTATAATAGCTTCAATTTTTTTCATTTCCAATTCCTTTTATTTAAATGGTTTGTATTTATTTGTAATTGGGTAACGCCTATCCCTCCCAAAAGCTTTATTGGTTACTTTTGGTCCTGGAGCTGCCTGTCTTCTTTTAAATTCATTCATATGAATTAATTTTATAACTTTTCTTACTACTTGTGCTGAATATCCTTCTTCTATTATCATTTTTATACTTTTATTTTTTTCAACATACAAATCTATTATCGCATCAAGTACTTCGTAATTAGGAAGGTTATCTTGGTCTGTTTGATTTTCAGACAGCTCAGCAGATGGAGCTCTAGTTAGTATCCTGCTAGGAATAATTTGATTAGTATTATTTATTTCTTCTGCAATTTTGTAAACTAAAGTTTTTGGAACATCTTTTAAAACTGAAAATCCACCAACCATATCTCCATACAATGTTGAATAACCTACAGCAACTTCACTTTTATTACTTGTTGCTAAAACAATACCATTAAATTTGTTAGCATGTGCCATTAATAGAACCCCTCGAATCCTTGCTTGTATATTTTCTTCTGTAATATCCTTAGGGAGGTTTTTGAATTCTACAGATAAAGATTTATCAAATGATTTCATTAAGGGTTCAATCGAAATTACTTTATATGTAATTGATAAATTATTGGTAAGTTTTTTTGCATCTTCAAGACTTGCTTTTGCAGTATAAGAGCTTGGCATCATAATCGCAGTAATATTTTCTTTTTTAAACGCCTGTGAAGCAATATATAAAACTACGGCTGAATCAATACCCCCCGATAAACCAATAAAAATATTGTTTATAGAATTTTTTAAAAGATAGTCTTTAAGGGCTAGTATTAATCCATTTAATAAAATTTTTATAGGAGGTGTAAATATTTTAGTGTTCGCAGGGCTGAATCTGTTGTTGATTTCTATTAAATCTATTACCTTGTTTATAGATTTAAACTGTTCAAGTCGGTCAATTAAGCCATATTTCTTATTATAAATAAATGATCCACCATCAAATAGTAAATCATCTTGACCACCAACTAAGTTAAGGTAAATAAGGGTACAGTTATTTAATGGAGCCCTTTTCTTTAATTCTTTAATCCTTGCCTTATCCTTGTTAATTTCGTATGGGGAAGCATTTATACAAATAATATAGTCAACTTTAGGCAGCCTTTCAGCAGGACCTTGGACCCAAATATCTTCACATATTAATAAACCAAATTTTTTACTTTTATGAGTAAAAACCAAGCTTTTATTTCCAGCTTGAAAATATCTTTTCTCATCAAAAACTCCATAATTAGGTAGTATTTGCTTGTCATATGTTTTTTCTATTTTTCCTTTATATAGTATTGAGGCAGAGTTGAATAGTAAACCTTTAAAGATTCTCGGATGACCTACAATTATTTTTAATTCCGGAAATTTCTGAGCAATTTTTATTAAACTATTATTACATTCATCAATAAAATCATTATTTAGAAGTAAATCTTCAGGCGGATACCCACATATACTTAACTCGGGAGTAATTAAAATTTCTACATTTGATTTCTGAGCAATTTTTGCATGCTTTACTATAAGCCCGTAGTTGAATTGAATGTTACCTACCGTCGGATTAATTTGTGCTAAGCTAATTTTCATATTTTATTAGTATTCACCACCAGCTTTTTTAATCAAATCAACAATTTTTTTATTTTTATTTTTCAATGCATAAACAAGAGCAGTTAAGCCATATTGATCTTTAGCTTTCAAATTAACTTTTGCATCAACCAAAAGCTTTATTAATTCAAATGATTTACTATGGATTGCATAATGAATTAAAGGCGTCCCTTCATTATCTTCATGATTTACATCGGCCCCATGAAGAATGATAACTTTTGAAGCTTTATATTCTTTATTTTTGATGGCCCACATTAATGCAGTCCATTCATAATTATCAACATTATCAACTTTTGCACCTTTGTACAGTAGAAAATTTATTGCATTTTCGTTACCATTCGATGCAGCATGGATTAATGCTGTTTTACCATGTCTATCCTTCAACCCAACTTTTGCACCATTATTAATTAATACCTCTATAGTTTTCACATTTCCATTTTTACTTGCCAACATCAAAACAGTTAAGCCTGAATTATTTCTATTATTCGGGTCAATACCTCCCTTAAGAAGTAAATCTATAATTGCATAATGACCTGATGTTGCTGCTAATCCATAAGCAGACCAACCATCTGGATCTGTAATTTTTGGATCTGCATTATTATTAAGGAGAATTTTAACAATTTCAGTATAATTTTTTTTAGAAGCAAACATCAGAGCAGTCCAGCCATCACTTTCTATTTTATTTACTTTTGCTCCTTGTGAAATTAGGTATTTGACTATTTCTATTTGATTTTTTCTCGATGCATACATTAGAGCGCTAATCATGTCTTTGTCTTCGGTATTTGGATTCCCACCACTTTCAATAACAGCTTTAACAGTTTCAAGATCACCTTTTGCCGATGCGGTCAATAAATATGGAATTTCTTCAGCATTTAATTGGATGACATTACATAAAATATAGATAAATAATATATGTAGAATATTTTTCATTATTTAGTTTTTCTTTTTTAACACTTGTGCCATTACTTCACCCATATGGGCTGGTGATTCAGCAATCCAGACACCTGCTTTTTTTAAGCTATTAATTTTATCAATGGCTTTGCCAGAGCTACCAGAGATGATCGCTCCTGCATGCCCCATTCTTTTACCTTCCGGCGCAGTTAGTCCAGCAATATATGCGACGACAGGTTTGTTTATATTACTGCTAATAAATTCAGCAGCAAGCTCTTCGTCAGATCCTCCAATTTCACCCACCATAATTATGCCTTCTGTATTTGGGTCTTCTTCAAACATCTCCAAGCATTCTATAAAATTAAGACCTTTTATTGGGTCACCACCAATTCCAACACAGGTTGTTTGACCTAGACCATTCATTGAGGTTTGATGGACAGCTTCATAAGTTAGGGTCCCAGATCTTGATACAATTCCTACTACTCCAGGCGTATGGATATTCCCTGGCATAATTCCAATTTTACATTCATTTGGGGTAATAATTCCTGGGCAATTAGGTCCAACAAGAATAGTTTTGTTTGACTCAATTACTTGCTTAACTTTTAACATGTCAGTTACTGGAATACCCTCAGTAATACAAACAGCAATTTCAATACCTGCTTCACTGGCTTCAATAATAGAACCTGCTGCAAACCTTGGAGGGACGTAAATCATTGTTGCATTTGCATTTGTCTCATTAATTGCCTCTTTCACACTATTAAAAACAGGTAAATCAAGATGGGCTTGACCCCCTTTTCCAGGAGTGACTCCCCCGACAATTTTAGTACCATAGTTAATTGATTGCTCACTATGAAACGTACCCTGCTTGCCAGTGAACCCTTGACATAAAACTTTTGTATTTTTATTTATAAGAATAGACATTTAATTTTCTAAAGCGCTTAGCTCAACTGATTTTTTTGCCGCATCCGTTAAACTATCGGCAGAAATAATATTTAGGTTACTTTTTTTTAAAATTTCTTTTCCTAGCTCGACATTTGTTCCTTCCAGGCGAACTACTATGGGTATTTTAACCCCCACTTCCTTAACGGCAGATATTATTCCTTCCGCAATAATGTCACACCTCATAATTCCACCAAAAATATTAACTAATACAACACGAACATTTGTGTCAGAAAGTAAAATTTTAAATGCTTTACTAACAGTTTCAGATGTTGCACTACCTCCGACATCAAGAAAGTTTGCTGGGAGACCGCCAGAAATTTTGATTAAATCCATTGTGGCCATTGCTAAACCTGCACCATTGACCATGCAGCCAATATTACCTTCTAAAGCAATATAACTTAACCCACTATGAAAGGCTTCCACTTCTTTTTTGTCTATTTGTGACCAATCATAAGTATCGCCAATTTCCTGATGTCTAAATCTAGCATTATCATCCAAACTTATTTTGCTATCGATGGCAATAATTTCCTCACCTTCTGAGATTGCTAGAGGATTAATCTCAAGTAGCGATAAATCTAATTTTGTAAATAATTCAAAACAAGAAGTAAGAAATTTTTCAAATTTTGTAAATAATTTTTTTTCTATACCAAGACCAATAGCTAAGCCATTTACTTGAGAAGGAGTTAATACTGTATTAATTTTACAATACTTCTTAGTGATAGATTTTGGATTTTCTCTAGCTATTTCTTCTATATCCATTCCGCCAGATTGAGAGGTTATTATTACAATAGATTCTTCTTGCCTATCTATTAAAATTGAAAAATACATTTCTTTTTTTATTAAAATTGTTTTTTCTATTAGTAATTGATTAACAGGTTGTCCGTGAGGTTTGTTTTGTTCAGTTATAAGATTTTTACCAAGGATAGAAGCAGCAAATTCTTTTGCTTCCTGAGGGGTATTTATAATCTTAATACCACCTGCCTTACCTCTTCCACCAGCATGTATTTGAGCTTTGATGGCTAAGCTTGAATTAAATTGCTTAGTAATCTTAAAAGTTTCATCAATAGTATGTGAAATTTGGCTTTCAGGGACATTTATTCCATTTGCCTTAAGTAATTCTTTAGCCTGATACTCATGAAGATTCATTTAAATTCTTTAAACTAATTACTGATTTCAGTATGATATCAGAATGCTTAATTGATTTTATAGAATGTACATAAAGGTTTTTATCTAAAATTATTATTTTTCTATTTTAAAGGATGTATTGTGACCGTTCCTGCTTTCATGTCTGGAATGATTAAATGAGTTTTATCCTTACTTAATGCAATATCGGCAGCAGCCTCAAAACCCTCTAGAATTACTTTTGATTTACCATTTTTGAATTCATATACTTTTCCTTCTTTCCAGCTACTTACGTATATCGTTTCATTTTTGATTGCCAAACCATCTCCACCTGGAAAACCTTCTCCTAATTTTTTGATTATTTTAGTTTTAGTATCTGCTTCAAACAATTCCCCACCCCAATCAACTATTAAGAGCTTATTGTTACCTATCGGCAATATTCCATTCGGTGCTTTATTATTTTCTGTTGTCTCGTCAAAAAGAACAGTGATGTCACCAGCTAAATTCATTTTAAAAATAATCCCTCCTGTTTCAAAATTACTAGTATCTGTAATATAAAAATTTCCATCAGAATCTACATCAATGTCGTTAAGGAAAACAGGAGTTTTTGGAAAGGCCATAGTTGAGCCAAAGACAGACCATGCCCCGTCCATATTTACCTCGATAATTACATCTCTATCAGTTACATATAATTTTTCTTTATAAAAGACTATGCCTTTTGGGTCGTAGAGGCCTGTTGCAAATGGAATGATGTTGCCTTTTTTATCAATTTTACTTATTTTTCCATCACCGTCTTTATCTCTTTCTCCTATTTCAGAAACATAGATATAGCCATCTGGGCCTTCTGCAACAGATTCTGGCATACTGAGTCCATTGTATTTGGCTTCATGAGCAAAGCTTACATTTGTAATACTGACTAAAAACATTAATACCACTGTTAATTTTTTCATTGCTTACTCTTTATTAAATTTAAAAAATACTTTATTTGCTAAGTTTCCATAATTTAGATTTAGGACTGTCACTCACAAGATAAATATTACCTTGAGTATCAATTTCAAAGTCTCTGATACGTCCAATTTTATCCTTAAAGATAATCTCCTCACCTATAATTTTATTATTTTCATAATCTAATCTAATGAGACTTTGACCACTCAATGAGGATACAATCAAATCTCCCTGCCATTCTGGGAAAATATCGCCTTTATAAAACTGAATACTGCCAATTGCCATTGAAGGAACCCAGGTTATACTAGGCTTATCATACTCTTTTTTAAATGGAGCATCTCCAATACTAAATCCAGAGTACTCTGAACCACCCCAAGCAATATATTTCCAGCCATAATTTGCTCCAGATTTAACCCTGCCTAAATGATCACCACCTCTAGGTCCATGATTTGAGAAATAAACCTCTCGATCGTGAGGCGAAATTGTCATACCTTGAGGGTTTCTAATCCCAATAGTGTATATTTCTGGAAGCCATTTGTCTTTACCCGTAAATTTTGGATTATCTTTAGGTATATCCCCATTAGTTTTGATACGAATTATACTTCCAGGATGTTTTGTTGGATCCTGTGCAATCATCCCTTCATCACGCTCCCCAAAACTTGCAAAAAGCATTCCATCTTTGATAGAAATTCTTGAGCCAAAATGTTTATTTGTTGGCAGTTTGGGCTCAGCTATCAGTAAAACTTCAAGACCTATTATTTGATCATTTTTCAATTTTCCTCTTGCGATGGCAGTACTTGAGGTTTTTCTTGGCTTCCCATCAATATCCAACTCTTTGAAGTTATGGCTATAGGTGAAGTAAATATAACCATCCTGATTATTAAAGTGCGCGTCTAGAAGACCTCCTTGAGAGTGAGCTATGCTGCCACCATCGTAACCAATATGTTGAATTTCATGCTTAATTACCTGTTTTGTACCGGTAATTATATTGATTTTATATATACCACCACTCTTTTCTGTGACAACTAGATGTTGATCATCGATAAATGTTAATGCCCAAGGATGTTCTAGCTCTTTGGCAATGACATCTAGCTTGAATTTGGTTTTAGTTAGATCATACTCTTTGTAGTTACTAAAATTTTCTTTAGATTTTGAGCTGGATAAACCCAAGAAAATTAGAAAGCACATAGATAAAACAATACTTATCTTCATTTCAGTTCCCTTATTGGAGGCGCGGGCTGGGATTTAACCAACATCTAAGACTTTGCAAGCCTTCGCATGAACATTCTGCTACCGCGCCAATTCTCAATAAAAAGTAGCTGCAAAAAAAAACCAATTATATGAAAATTGGTTTTTATTATAACTTTAAGTTAATTAGTTTAGAAGCATCTTTTTTCCTGGCAACCATCATTTTTAAATCCAATGGATAAAAGATATTTTGCCATATTTTCTTTGCCATCTTCGTTTAACGCTCTCACTATTGATACATCGCCTTTAAGTTTTTTAGTTTTATCAATTCCAATTTCAACTAGATAATCAACCATCGCTTTGTGACCATTAAATGCTGCATGATGGAGCGCATTAAACTCAGTAATTGGGTGCGTGTAAGTTATATTTGCTCCCTTGCTTACAAGATACTTCATTACTTCTAATTGACCCTTTGCTGCTGTCATCAGGAATGGGGTCCATGCAAAATAACTATCATTAATTTTTAAATCGGTTGTCTCAACATACATTTTTACAACCTTAAGATTACCTTCATTAACGGCCCCAGTGAACTCAAGCTCTTGATCATCATTAAGGGCTAAAACATTCAGTGAAAATATGGCAATAGAAATTCCAAGTAAACTAGATAAAGCTTTCATAATATATCCTTCAATTAAGTAAAAAATTTGTTTGCGTTGGCAAACATTCTATACCAAGGACCAAAAGTTTCCCATTTTTTTGGGTGCCATGAATTTTGATCAGTCCTGAACACTCTCTCAGGGTGAGGCATCATTATAGATACTCTTCCATCCGAACTGGTTAAACCAGTAATTCCAGATGGAGAACCATTAGGATTCATTGGGTACAATAAAGTTCCCCGATGGTAGTTATCTACATACCTTAATGAAATTAAATTTGATGATTCATTTAGATTTTGATGGTCTTCATTGGTAAACTTAATTCGACCCTCTCCATGTGAGACAACAACAGGCAAAATACTTCCTATCATTTCATCGAAAAATAAAGAATTATTTTTTGTAATTTCCACCATTACAAATCGTGCTTCAAATTGTTCAGACTCATTCTTAATAAATTTTGGCCATAAATCTGCTCCTGGGATAATTTCTTTAATACTACTCATCATTTGACACCCATTACAAACACCTAATGCGATAGTATCTTTCCTTTCGAAAAATGCTTGGAATTCATCTCGTAATTTACTATTAAAAAGTATCGATTTTGCCCATCCTTCTCCAGCACCTAATACATCTCCAAAAGAAAAGCCTCCGCACGCAGCTAGCCCATTAAAATCTTTTAAACTTTTTTGGCCGCTTAAAATATCAGACATATGAACATCATGCGCTTCAAACCCAGCATAGTTAAAAGCGGCTGCCATTTCACTATGACCATTAATTCCTTGTTCTCTTAAAATAGCAATTTTTGGCTTTAGTTTAGATACATTAATTTGGGAGGGTATTTCAAAATTAACTTTAGGATTAATTCCAGGGTTAGAATCATCATAAATAAGATCAAATTCTTGTCTTGCTGGCTTAGGATTATCTCTAATAGATTGAATTCTAAAGCTAGTTTCTGACCAAACCTCCTGAAGCTTCGATCTTGTTGACCTATCCATAAAATCGGGGGTATGACCGTTCAGTGAAAAAGAGAAAGAGATTTCATGAGCCTTTGTTGGATTTCCGATATTCTTCAAAGATAGTCCTAGTTCACCCCCTAAATATTCTTGAATGAATTTTATATCCTTATTATGTACTTGAATTAAAGCCCCGAGTTCTTCATTAAATAAAAACTTACTAATTTTATGTTGATCCATTCCTCCTTCGATTGGAAATACTAATCTTAGCCCACAATGACCAGCAAAAGCCATTTCAAGAGCTGAAGTAATAAGTCCACCATCGGATCGATCATGGTAAGCCAGTAATTTATTTTCTTTATTTAAAAACTGAATACCTTTAAAGAAATTTTTAATTAATTCAACATTATCTAGATCGGGAGGTTCGAAGTCATCAATATGATTGACTAAGTTATATGCTGAGCCACCCATTCTATTTTTTCCATCACCCAAATCAATTAATATTATTGAGGTATCTTCATCTGGAATTAACTGCGGTGTAAGTGTTTTATTGACATTATAGGACTCACTAAATGCAGTAATGATTACAGAAAGGGGAGATGTAACAGTTTTAACTTC
>ENA-OSJC01001865-OSJC01001865.1-marine-metagenome-genome-assembly--contig:-NODE-1865-length-16556-cov-4.229686_pt1 | contig 16556 bp, 15 predicted proteins | sample MGYA00237885_ERZ534234 | MGnify/ENA primary metagenome ERZ534234 (study PRJEB26413, sample SAMN06343907) | marine metagenome | isolation source: coastal waters | place: Atlantic Ocean: West Antarctic... | reverse complement strand
TTCTAGCCGCCGTTGCATCTGCTGCTGAAATCACTGAGATCATTGGGGTTGATAGTTCAACAAATCCTCCACCAGCACTTCCTGTAATAATTTTATTTTGTGCTGGAGTTATCCCAGACAATTCTGTTAATTGAGCATCTAAAGTCTGAGCTGATAAAGCAGTTCTAGCCGCCGTTGCATCTGCTGCTGAAATCACTGAGATCATTGGGGTTGATAGTTCAACAAATCCTCCACCAGCATTTCCTGTAATAATTTTATTTGCCCCTGGATTTATTGCTGATAGTTCAGTTAACTGAGTGTCTAAAGGTTGCCCCGATAAAGCAGATAAACCTGCTGAAGCGGTAGTAGATCCGGTTCCTCCTAGAGTAACGGGGACTGTTGCTGCAGTAATTTCTTGTCCAGTGATGGTTAAATAATTTCCAGTGACAGTTGCTAAGGAAACATTAGCAGAGTTATCGGTTCCAGCCGCGTCTACACCCAGCACGGTTCTAGCTGCTGTTGCATCTGTTGCAGTAACTACTCCTACCATTGGAGCGGTAGTAGATCCGGTTCCACCACTTCCAACTGGAATTGTTTCACCTGTTATTTTTTGTCCATTTATAGATAAATAATTTGTATTGTCAAGAGTTACATCAGTTGAGTTATCAACTGCTGCGTCTACGCCCAGCACGGTTCTAGCCGCTGCCGCATCAACAGCAGTAATTACTCCTACCATTGGAGCCGTAGCAGATCCAGTTCCTCCTAAAGTTGTAGGAATCATTCCAGCTGTCATTTCTTGCTCTCCAGGATTGTCTATTACATCTGCAATCCTTAAATAGTTATCTGTAACACTTGTTAGAGTTACTTTATTAGAACTTCCTGAGGATTTTATACCAAGTAATGTTCTAGCCGCCGCCGCATCAGCGGCAGTAATTATTCCTACCATTGGAGCAGTAGTAGATCCGGTACCACCAAGTGTAACAGGAACTGTTGTTGCAGTAATTTCCTGTCCATTTATACTTAGGTAGTTGCCCGTAACTGTAGCTAAAGAAACATTAGCGGAATTGTCTGTACCCGCTACGTCTACGCTCATTATTGTTCTAGCCGCCGCCTTATCTGATGCAGTAATTAACCCGATCATTGGAGCGGTTGCTGAGCTTGTTCCTCCCTTAGAAATAGGCAGAATTCCTTTTACATCTTTATCTAAATCTATATTGGAACTATTGGAAGCGTAAAGAGCATAGGGAACACTCAAGAGTTGAGAAGATTGTTCTATGGTATAATTAATTCCGCCAAGAGGATCTAACTCTACTTTTAAAAAATATTGCCCTGTTGACCAATCAATATCTGAAAAAGTATCAGAACTCATTCCGTCCCCAATCAGTAAAGTAACCAGTCCATTTGCATTGGTTGAGGCGCTATGAACTTCGCTGTAGACAGCAGACCCTTTGTTGGAGTTTTTTAAAACACTAAGCTTAATCCCTAGATTTGAAGATTTTAAAACTCTTCCATCTACGCTTCTCACAATAGATTGGTATGTAAATTTTTGGGGAGATTGTGAGTAGCTATAAAAGCTTAAAAACAAGGTTAAAGTTATAATACTAAGTTTTTTCATAATACTAATTATTTATAATTAACTTAAAAGTGCTAGCAGACCCACAAATATTATTTATTGAAATGAGGTAAATACCAGTACTTAAAGAAGTAAGGTTTAATTGAGTTTTGTTTTTATAGATACTTTCGTTTAAAATTCTTTTTCCTAAAATATCATAAACTGAAAGATTAATTTCGATTTCATCCCAATTTGATAATGTAATATTTACCAAACCCCTTGATGGATTTGGAAAAGCAGTTATTTTAACATTATCATTTTGATCACACTTGGGAATAAAAAATTGCTGAACGCCATGATTTATTGTTATTGCTTCTTTAGACCAAGAACTTGATGGAGGATCCACCTGAGAAACTAATATCTGTCCTATTGTATAGCTAAAAGATCCGTTGGCTGATTTAGCATCACCACCAGACGGCACAACATCTTGCTGGGAAAAGCAAAAAGAAGTAAATAATAAAAACAGTATTTTAATCGAAGTGTTCATCGTCATTATAAGGAAAGGAGGAGTGATGAAGGTTAATCTTAAGGTCTCCTTTTTTATCCTTAATGTATCCAAAGGTGTATTCTACTTTAACTTGTTTTCCTTTGGGATCAGTAAAATAATAATTACCCATAGTGGTAGCATTATCTTCATTTAATATTATAGCCACATTTTCAAACTTTACATTATCCCAAGGCTGTAAGGCAAACCCTTTATCTTCATTGAAAGATGGATTTCCCCCAATAAAATAGGATTTTGCGCCTTCAAATGTTAATCTGAATTGCTTTTCAGAAACTCTTGTAGGCTTAAACAAAACCTCCCCTAAATCAAACGCATAAAGTTCTTTTAGCATTTTTTCTGTGGCATCACCAAATGCTCTTTTATCTTTTTTAAGAGATCCTATTTCAATTAAACTATTGCCCCATTTTAATTGAGTTTTTTCTACTTGAATTAATTGTATCATTTATTTAAAAAAAATTCTATTTTCTAACAAAAATAATTATTTGAAACATTAATTATGGTAGTTTTGCCTATTAATTTTCTATTAAATGGTTAAAAAATCAATTTCAGTTTCTAAAAAGGCAAGATATTATCAAATCGGAGCTGCCACAAAATCAATTTCCAGAGTTTTTATTGTACTACATGGTTATGCCATGCTGAGCGAGTTTTTTATTCAAAAGTTCAAAAACTTAGACGACGGAAATACGTTGATTATTGCACCAGAAGCATTAAATAGATTTTACATAGATGAAAATTACAATAGAGTTGGCGCAAGTTGGATGACCAAAGAAGAAAGGGAAAGTGACATTACAGAAAATATTGAATATCTAAATTCTGTAATCCAAATAGTTTGTAAAGAAATAGGACACGAAAAATTTAACTTGAATATTCTTGGGTTTTCGCAGGGAGGAGCAACAGCTTGTCGTTGGATATTTTCCTCTCAAATGAAAGTAAATAATTTGATACTATGGGCAGGAGATATTCCTATGGATACTTTGACTGAAAAAAACAAACCTAGGTGGAACTCGTTCAACACCCATTTAGTCATGGGAAAGCAGGATTATTTAATAAATGACGAAATGAAAGCTAAGTTTTTAAGTCTTATGTCTAATTATAAATTAAACTATAAATTAACACAGTACGATGGAGATCATAGAATATTTCCAGAAGTAATGCTTAAATTAGCTCAAAGTTTATGATTAATAATATCCTTGAAGGTTTAGAAAAAGATAGAATGAGTGTTTTTAACGAGTTAGAGACACTGCCTTCAAAACTTCTGAATAAAAAATCAAACAAGCATTGGTCTATCAATGAGCATTTATACCATACATGGTTGGCAGAAACATCCACAGAAAAATACATTAGAAAAAAATCAAATTATCCTGACTTTATAAAAAAGATGTCTCCTCTAGTCTATTTAAGAGCAAAAGCATTACGAATATTTTTAAAGCTAGGGGTTAAAGTAAAGGCTCCAAAATCTACTACTACTTTTCCAGATAAAATAGATATTAAAAATTTAAATAAAGAATGGTCAAATTCTAGAAAATCTTTTCAAAAACTTATGGTTGATTTAAAAGAAAAAAATTTAGACCATAAAGCTATCTTTAGACATCCGTTAATGGGAAGAATTAATTTGAAATTAACTTTATATTTTTTTAACTTTCATTTTAAACATCACTTAAAAGCAATTAATACTTAAAAAAAAAATTAAATGGAATGGTACCTTAAAAACAGAAAAATAATTTTAATAATAATTATAGTCTATGTTGTTGTTAGATTTATTTATCAATACGCACTTTAATATTAAAGTCCTCCTTTTCTTTGTGGACTTCTTTGTTTTGGCCATTCTCTTTGTTTCCCTGTTCTAGAGTTCATTGGTAATATTATTCTTTCTCTAGAGGCTTGAGTTTCGTCTTCACTTGCCATATATGCTAAAATTGCAGTTAAAATTACATTACTTCTAACATCGTCAAAAATTACTTTATCATAGGTATCCCTATTGGTGTGCCATGTATAATTTCCGTAAGACCAACTAAGAGAACTTAAGCTGAATGCAGGTACACCAGCTGCAACAAATGAAGCATAGTCAGATCCACCCCCACCTGGAGAACCAGGAAAATTAGTTTTGATATGTTTAGTTATATCTTTTGGAACAGGGTATAGCCACCTTGAAATATAATCATAGGAATGTAAAAACCCTTGTCCACTAATGTTAACAACCCTTCCAGTACCATTATCTTGATTAAATAAGGCTTGAGTGTTTTTTACAATTTCAGGATAATCTTCTACAAAAGCTCTTGAACCGTTTAATCCTTGTTCTTCACTTCCCCAATGTCCAACAAGAATTGTTCTTTTTGGATTCGGATACATTGCCTTAAGTACTCTCATCGCTTCCATCATTACAATAGTTCCTGTGCCATTGTCTGTGGCTCCAGTTCCTCCATCCCACGAGTCAAAATGAGCAGATAAAATAACGTACTCATCAGGTTTTTCAACTCCTTTTATTTGAGCTATTGTATTAAAGGTGGGCACCAGGCCTAATTCTTTGGAGGTTGAAACTACTTTAATTTGCGGATCGTCTCCATACTCTGCCATTCTATATAACATCGTATAAGCTTCAAGCTCTAAATCAATGTTTGGAATCTTTTTTGTTCTAGCGCTAAAAATTTTATTAGTTCCAAAGCCTTTGGACCAGTTACTAGAAAAAAGACCTATCGCTCCGGCATCTTCTAAAGTCTGATTTATATCTCTTCGTCCATAACCAGTATTTCTGAAATTATCATACCATTTTTTAGAGACTTCCTCTCTTTCTTTTTTCATTTTCTCAAAAGACTCTGGAGTTGCAAACTCTTCCCAGTTGTAGTCAGGTCTTCCAGTAATTTGATTCATACTAGTTAAAACAAATTTGCCTTTGATAGTCTTTAGCCAATTATCAAACTCTGTTTTGTTTTGAACCATTGGCATTAAAGCAACTCCACCCTTAATTCCTCTTTTGGATGTGGATGGACTCCACGCTAACTGCATTCCCGATAATGTTCTAAGTCTAGGAGAAGTCATGTCAATATGAGTAATTCCTCTTTCCCATCCTCTCCATTCACCCCACTTATGATTTCTAGCAGATATTCCCCATTTAGTATACTTATCTACTGCCCAATCATGTGCGTTTTTCATTTGGGGAGTTCCAACCAATCTAGGGCCTATTACATCTAATAATTCATGAGCTAGTTTTTCAAGATGTGAATTATTTGTTGCTTCCTCTATAATATTATCAATTGTTTGATTTTGAGAGAAAACTTGAAAAGAACCTAAAAGGAATATAAAGAGAATGTGTTTTTTCATTAGTATAATTTTTAATATTATAGTTGAAAGGTATTAAATTTATCTATTCAAATAAAAAAAATGAGATTACTGCAAAATCAGATTCTACAAAATAAAGGGAAAAAGCCTATTTTATATGATGCTTTGTTTCGAAATAACTTGATTAAAAAACCGATTGTTGTATTTTGTCACGGATACAAAGGATTTAAAGACTGGGGAGCTTGGGGATTAGTAGGAGAAGAATTTTTAAAAAATAATTATTTTTTTGTAAAATTTAACTTTTCACACAACGGAGGAACAATGGCAAATCCAATAGATTTTCCTGACTTACAGTCTTTTGGAAATAATAATTTTTCACATGAACTAGACGATTTGGACAGGGTTGTCGACCATTTAAAGACATGTCCAGATTTTAAGCAAGATTTAGATTCCGATAACATCTCACTTATTGGACACAGTAGAGGGGGCGGAAGCGTTCTTATTAAGGCATCTGAAGACAAAAGAATTAAACGTGTTATAACCTGGGCAGGTGTAAGTGATTTTAAGACAAGATTTAATGAGGGAAGCAAGGAATTTGAAATATGGAAAAAAAAGGGAGTGATGTATGTAGAAAATACTAGAACCAAGCAGTCCATGCCTCATTTCTTTCAATTTTACAAAGACTTTAAAAAAAACGAATCTAGATTTGACATAAAAGCTGCGGTTGAAAGGCTTGAAATTCCACATTTAATTATTCATGGCACTAAAGACAGCTCTGTTTTACCGTTTGAAGCTGAGAATTTGTTCTCATGGAATAAAAAAAATCAAATAAAAAGGATTGAAGGATCGGATCATGTTTTCTCTTCTAAATACCCTTGGGAATCTAACAATCTTTCTAAAGAACTTAAAGAGGTGGTTGATATATCAATTGATTTTTTAAGAAATAATTAAAGGATTCACGATTTTTTTTAGCCCTTTAGATTAAGCATAAATCCTAAATTATCTTTTGCAGCTTGCATGGGACTGCTATTTCTATACGCCTCTTGCTCTACTACTAGCGTTTCTAAACCTCTTTTTTTTCCGTGGGAAATGATTGTTTGAAAATCAATTGACCCTGTTCCAAGATTACAAGACTCAAACTCGTCGTTTGCTAACTTCAAATAATCTTTCAAGTGACAATACTTGAATCTGTTAGGATGCTTATCAAACCATTTAATTGGGTTTTCTCCTGCAACTATAAGCCAATATATATCCATTTCAAAATCTACTAAATTAGAATCTGTATTTTTCATTAAGACATCTTGAAGATATACTCCTTCTTTTTTTTCAAATGGATATGCATGATTATGAAAAGCAAACTTAATGCCATTTGTTTTTGCTATTTGACCACACTTATTAAAGGTTTCTAGATGAGCCATCTAAATTAAATACTAATTCGGATTCTCTAAAAATACAAACCGCATCTGTACATGCTTGAAATGCAATATTTGCATAAACCTTTAATAAATCTGAGTTATTAATTTCAATAATCTGCTTAAAGGTGCTTGAATTAACAAAATATGATTGGTCTAACTCAAAAATAGGATCAAATTTTGTTATGGATTCTGATTCAATCATTTTCCCTATCAAACCAAATGAATTCAATGATTCATTTTTAAAAACAAATTCTGTTGGTAACGCTCCTCCATCAACTAGATATTGAGAGTACAACCTCCAATCTTTATCAATATTAGATGTAATAATTAACTCATATTGATTTTCTGAAATAAGGTTGACTGAAGTGGTGAAAGAAACTGGTTCCTGAGAACAAATAGAGTTAAATGATAAAAATATTCCAACAAATAAACTAAAAAAAAATTTCATAATAACTCAATTTTTATTGATGCATTTATAGATTTAAAATATCTTCTATCTGCTCTAATTCCAACAATCCAAATTACTTCATTATTGTTACAAAGTAACCATTGATTTTGTTTATCAAAGAAAGACATTTTTTGATCTTTATAATACTTTGATACCAATTTTTTTCCTTTCATTCCAACTGGAAAAATTACATCTCCTTTTTTCCATTTCCTCAAAAATAATGGAAATTCAATATCTTTCTCTGAAATATATAATGATTTACTATTAAATTTAGTTTCATATTTTCCAATACAAATATTAATTTTTATTGGAGATTTTAGACCATTTTTACCAACTTTATATACATTTTCAGATTCTATTTTATTTTTTTTTAATATTAAATTAGAACGATTACTTAAAAGCGTATAATCTTTAGATTTTATTACTTTTCCAGATATAGAATAACATAACTCTATAATTTGTTTTGAACTTTTAAAACTATAATCTTTAAATAATTCAAAGATCATATGCTGATTTTCTTTTAAAAAATATTTCGATATTAAAATTTCTTCTTTTTTAATTATAAAATTATTTTTTTTTATAAGTTTTACATATTCATTAATCATAATATTAGATTTTTTTAAAAATTTCATAGTTTTTCTAGATTGATCTAAAAAATCTGGATGAATTTTTTTTAAATATGGAATAACTTCATTTCTTAATTGATTCCTTTGATAATCGTTTTTATTATTTGTTAAATCTTCTCTCCATTTAATATTATTTTCTTTAGCATAACTTAATATTTGATCTTTAGAAAAAACTAATAAAGGTCTGGCAATTACATTATTTAAAGATTTAATACCTGTTAAACCTTCAATTCCAGAAGCTCTGGAAATATTTAAAATAAAGGTTTCCAAAGAGTCATCTAAATGATGAGCTGTTATTATATAATCCAAATTTTCTTTAGTTAAAATATCCTTAAACCAATTATATCGTAAAGTTCGAGCGGCCATTTGTAGGGAATGCTTTGGAAGTTTAGTAACAAAAGATTTTGAAAAAAAAGCAAAAGAATTTTCTAATGCATATGCTTTCACAAAATCTTCATCTAAATCACTTTCTTTTTTTCTTAATTTAAAATTGCAATGAGCTATAGAAATATTATAGTTCATTTTTTTTAATAAATCAGCTAAAACTATGCTGTCTACTCCCCCGCTTACACACAAAAGAAGTTTAGATTTTTTTAAAAAATCAAATTCTTTATTCATATGTTCAGAAAACAGTTTATACATTAATGTAAAATTACGTTTTTTAACAATTTTATAAAAAACTTATTTAAGAACAGAAATCATTGGCTGGGCTTTCAACAAACATTCTTCATATTCTTGAACTGGATTTGAATTAGAAGTAATTGCACTACCTACATGAAATGAAAGATTTTTATTAACTGAGTCATATATTAAAGATCTAATTACTACATTAAAATCAAAATTTCCTATTGGATCTATATATCCAACTGCTCCGCTATATAATCCTCTTTTAGAAACTTCCAAATCTTCTATAATATTTAAAGCCTTTATTTTTGGTGCTCCAGTCATGCTTCCCATAGGAAAAGTTGATTTTATTATATCTACAACGCTTGTTTTAGTTTCAATTTCTGATTCTACAGTAGAAATCATTTGATGAACTTGTTCAAAAGGATAAACCTTACAAAGTTCACTAACCTTTACACTTCCAGGAAAAGAAAATCTAGAAAGATCGTTTCTAACTAAATCTACAATCATTATATTTTCAGATCTTTCCTTCAAGTTAACACTTAATTCTTTCATCAATTTTAAATCAACTGATTTATCAAAATCTCTTCTAGAAGTACCTTTTATGGGTTGAGTTATTATTTTATTGCCAATTCTTTTAATAAATCTCTCTGGAGATGTAGATAACAAATAAATATTATTTTGTTTAAGAAAAACACTCATTGGAGCTTTGGAAATATGATTTAATTTTTCATATACATTTTCTGGCTTTATAAGGGAATCTTTTGATAACCATTCCATGCAAAAATTAGCCTCATAAATATCTCCTCTGTTAATGTGATTTAATATTTTTTTTATTTTATTTTCATAATCGATCTTAGATAATTTAGGCTTTAATTTTACACACATTTCATTTACACTAACTTTTAAAATATCTATGGAATTTATTTGTTTCCAATCATTTTCTATTTCAGCTTCGTTTAAATATTGAGCTTCAACGAAGTTTGATTTAATAATCCAAATTTTTTTTGGTTGAAAAAAAAATATATTGGGGAAATAAAACTCTGAGCTATTATCACTTTTCAAATCTTCTATTTCATTTTTTAAATCATAAGAAAAATATCCAAACAACCAATCACTAGTTTTATTTATATAACGATCAAGCTTAACTAAAGAGTTTTTATCTGTATAGGGTAATTTTGTATGAGGATCAGCCGCTAATAACGTGTCTACATTGCCTAATCTGTTTGAATAATTGTTGGAATCCAAGTAAACAGAAGTTTTAAATTTTTCAGACCATTTAAAAAGTTTTTTTTTAAATAAAGATATATTGCCCGGATTGAATGATTTTATAGCTCTAATCAATTGATAATAATTATTAAATATGTAAAGCCCTATCTTGAGTTGCTGCTAAAGCAGCTTCTTTAATAGCTTCAGCATAAGTTGGATGAGAATGACTCATTCTTGAAATATCTTCAGCAGATGCTCTAAACTCCATCGCTGTTACAGCTTCAGCTATTAAATCTGCAGCTCTAGCTCCAATTATATGCACACCTAAAATCTCGTCAGTTTTTTTATCAGCTAAAATTTTAACAAATCCATCGATATCCATACTTGCTCTAGCTCTTCCTAACGCACGCATTGGAAATTGTCCTTTTTTAAATTCAATATCTTTTTCATTTAGTTGTTCTTCCGTTTTACCTACAGATGCAACTTCAGGCCAAGTATAAATTACATTGGGAATTAAGTTGTAATTGATATGTGGTTTTTGTTTAGCCATTATTTCTGCAACCATGACTCCTTCTTCTTCAGCTTTATGTGCTAACATTGGACCTTTTATCACATCACCAATTGCGTAAATATTTTTAACTTTTGTTTGTAGTTTATCATTAACTTCAATTTGACCCTTTTCATTTGTATGTATGTCTAAAGAACTTAAGTTTAATCCATTGGTGTAAGGTTTCCTTCCCACTGAAACCAGACAATAATCACCTTCAAAAGAAATTTTATTTCCTTTATTATCTTGAGCTTCTACTTTTACGTTATTTTCGTCTGTAAAAACATTATGAACTTTGTGAGATAAATAAAATTTAATTTTTTGTTTTTTAAAAATTCTTATTAATTCTTTTGATATTGCCGAATCCATAAAAGGTGTAATAGTATCAGAATATTCTATTACAGAAACTTCGGCACCTAGCCTGTTGTAAACTTGTCCTAATTCTAGACCAATTACTCCGCCTCCTATCACAATAAGTTTTTTTGGAATTTCTTTAAGCTTCAATGCTTCTGTAGATGTAATTATTCTCTTTTTATCAATTTTAGCAAAAGGAAGTGAGGTTGGTTTTGATCCAGTTGCAATAACTGCATTATCAAATAATATTTCAGAAGAATTAGATGAACCATCTATCTTAATAGTGTGAGAATTAATAAATGAACCGACACCATTAAAAACTTTAATATTATTCTTATTCATTAAATAATCAATTCCTTTAGTTGTTTGATCAACTACATTTTGTTTTCTAGAAATCATTTTTTCTAAATCAACTTTAATATTTCCTTCAATTGTGATTCCGTGAGTATCAAAATGATTCACTGCATCATCATAGTGATGAGAAGAATCTAATAGAGATTTTGAAGGAATACAACCAACATTTAAACAAGTCCCTCCCAGAGTACTATATTTTTCAATTAAAGCAGTTTTCATACCTAGCTGAGAGCATCTTATTGCACATACATATCCACCGGGACCTGAACCAATAACAACAACATCAAATTTATTCATGATATTTTTTTTCAAAAATACAAATGTTTTGTTTTATTTAGACAAATGACTATTATAAACTTTAATATATTTTAGAAGTAAATTATATATTAGCATAGAAATAAAAAATTACATCATTGAAAAATAAAGTAAATTCAATTTCTCTAAAAAAATCTTTAATTCCAGTTATTATTTTAATAATTCTTTTGGCATATAATGTCAATATATATGGTGATGATGCTATGAGCGGATCTAATCAATTTATATTATTAATAGGAGCAGCAATAGCTACTGTAATAGGTCTCCAAAAAGGGATTCTATTTAAATCAATGATTGATGCAGTTTCCTCTAATATAAAATCTATTACTGGAGCAATTTTAATTTTATTGTTTGTTGGAGCCTTGTCTGGAACATGGTTAATAAGCGGTATTATTCCATCTATGATTTATTACGGTTTACAAATATTACATCCTACTATTTTCCTACCCTCCTGTTTAATAATATGTGCTATAATATCTATTTCAACTGGAAGTAGTTGGACAACCTCTGCAACGGTCGGAATTGCTTTGATTGGAATTGGAAGAGCTATCGATATTCCAGAAGGGATGGTTGCTGGAGCTGTAATTTCAGGAGCATATTTTGGTGACAAATTATCTCCTCTAAGTGATACTACAAATTTAGCTCCAGCTGTTTCTGGATCTGATTTGTTTACTCACATAAAGTATTTAGCTATAACCACAGTTCCTACTATAATAATTACCTTAATTATTCTTTCTATAATAAACTTTTTTATTATTTCTAATGGACCAACTGATCATCAATCTTTACTAAACTCCATTAATAATACCTTCAATATCTCTCCATTACTATTTATAGTTCCCTTAATAGTAATATTTATGATTTTTAAAAAAACTCCTCCTTTAATAGCTTTGTTTATAGGAACTGTTTTAGGTGGTTTGTTTGCTGTTATTTTCCAGTCTTCTATAATAAATGGTCTTTCTGGTGATACAGAATTAAGCTTTAGAGGAGCCTATCAAACTGTATTGAATTCAATGACTGTAGAAACTTCTATTGACTCAGGCGACCCCATTTTAAATGACTTATTTAATAGCGGAGGAATGAAAGGAATGCTCAATACAATTTGGCTTGTTATTTGTGCCATGGTTTTTGGAGGAATTATGGAATCTATCGGTGCATTAAAAAAAATCAGTTCTTCATTACTAGAATTAGGAAAATCAACATTTTCTATTTTCGCAAGTACAGTAGGAAGTTGTTTGTTTATAAATTTAACCGCATCAGATCAATATCTATCCATTGTTATACCTGGAAAAATGTTTTCAAAAGCATATAAAGATAAAAATTTAGCTCCTGAAAACCTTAGTAGAACACTAGAAGATTCAGGAACAGTAACGTCCGTTTTAATTCCATGGAATACATGTGGAGCATATCAATCAGGTATTTTAGGAGTGAGTGTTGGTGATTATTTTATTTATGCAATATTTAATTGGCTAAGTCCGTTTATGACCTTACTAGTTGCTGCATTTAATATTAAAATCAAAAAACTCAATTCCAAGTCAATTTAACTTTTTTAATTTTAAATCTTTACTTTTGTTAGTCACTACATATGGTTAAAACTGTAAACAAAGAAAAAATAAAGAAATTCTTCACTCTAAGCAGAAGCCAACATATTATGGTTGGTGTTTTTTTAATATTACTATCATTCATAGTATTTGCTTCCTTGTTGTCATATTTTAATACTTGGAGAGCGGATCAATCAGAAATTGAAAGTTTTTTTGATAAAGATGCTCACACTTTAAATATTGCTAAAAAGTTTGGAGCTTCAATAAGTCATTTTTTAATTTATAAAATGTTTGGGGTATCATCATTTATGATATCTATTTTAATTTTTATAACAGGTCTTTCTTATTTTGTAGGGGCAGATTCGAAAAATCTTTTAAATAAATGGATATGGGGTTTATTAATTGCTATTTGGTTTTCCTTATTTTTCTCATACTTCTTTACTAATCAAATTTTAGCAGGTGCAATTGGTTTTGAAATGATAAATTTAATTTCAATTTATACTGGAAATATTGGTGTATTGTCGTTTTTAATATTTGGGTTTATTTCTTTTATTGTAATAAGGATGAAAATAACTCCAGAAATATTATATGCTTTAATTAAAAAAAACATCCCATCTAAAAAAACAATTATTGAAGTTCCTATTGAAGAAGATATTAATTCTGTTAATCTTGACTTAGATATAGAAAACGAAGAAGAAATAGAAAAAGTATCCACTTTTAAAATAAACAAAGATTTAAAACCTACAATTGAAAACTTCTCGTCAATAAAAAAAGATAACAAATTGGAAGAAAATAAATCTGAAAATATTAAAATTGAAATTAAAGAAAATAAAGAAGAAGAAATATTAGACGAAGATTTAATTGCTAAAAATTTAGTAAAAAAATATGGCGAATATGATCATACACTAGAACTTAAAAATTTCAAACCACCCTCTGTAGAACTTTTAAAAGAATACGATAGCGGAGGAGTTATTACAATTAACGAAGAAGAATTAGAAGAAAACAAAGAAAAAATAATTAAAACTTTAGGGAATTATAAAATAGGTATAGCTCAAATAAAAGCCACGATTGGTCCAACAGTTACTTTATATGAAATAGTTCCTGAGGCTGGCATAAGGATCTCTAAAATAAAAAAATTTAGAAGATGATATTGCATTGTCTCTTTCTGCTTTAGGAATAAGAATAATTGCACCAATTCCAGGAAAAGGAACTATTGGAATTGAGGTTCCAAACAAAAACTCTACTATAGTTTCTATGAAGTCTGTTATTTCATCTAAAAATTATCAAGATGCTGAAATGGAACTACCATTAGCTTTAGGTAAAACTATTAGTAATGAAACTTATATAGTTGATTTGGCAAAAATGCCTCATTTACTTATGGCTGGTGCTACAGGTCAAGGTAAGTCTGTAGGTCTTAATGCTGTTTTAACTTCTTTGATTTATAAGAAACATCCATCTGAAGTTAAGTTTGTCTTAGTTGATCCAAAAAAAGTTGAATTAACTTTATTTAATAAAATAGAAAGACATTATTTAGCAAAACTGCCTGATACGGAAGAGGCTATAATTACTGATAATAAAGCAGTTATAAAAACTTTAAACTCTCTTTGTATTGAAATGGATAATAGGTATGAAATGCTTAAAAATGCCTTATGTAGAAATATTAAAGAATACAATACAAAATTTAAACAAAGAAAATTAAATCCTGAGTCAGGTAATGTATTTCTTCCATACATTGTTTTAATAATAGACGAATTTGCTGATTTAATAATGACAGCTGGAAAAGAGGTTGAAACACCTATTGCTAGATTAGCTCAATTAGCCAGAGCTGTAGGGATTCATTTAATAATCGCAACTCAAAGGCCTTCCGTTAACGTAATTACAGGTATTATTAAAGCTAACTTCCCTGCTAGAATTGCTTTTAGAGTAACCTCTAAAATCGATTCAAGAACAATACTTGATAGCGGAGGGGCTGACCAATTAATTGGAAGAGGTGATATGTTATATACTCAAGGAAATGAGCTTGTTAGAATACAATGTGCTTTTGTTGATACCCCAGAAATCCAAAAAATAACGGAATTTATTGGATCACAAAAAGCCTATGCTAGTGCTTATGAACTTCCAGAATATATTGGTGAAGAAAGTGGAAACTCAGTTGATAATAATATTGATGATCGAGACGTGTTATTTAAAGAAGCTGCGGAAGTTATAGTAATTGCACAACAAGGATCAGCATCATTACTTCAAAGAAAAATGAAACTAGGTTATAATAGAGCAGGAAGAATAATAGATCAGCTAGAGGCTGCAGGAGTTGTTGGACCATTTGAAGGAAGTAGAGCTAGAGACGTTTTGATATCAGACTTGGCTTCATTAAATGCTTTTTTGGAGGGTGAAAAAAATAATAAATGAAAAAATTTATTTTAATAATTTTATTACTAATTATTAGTAATATTTATTCACAGAATGATATCAAAGCAGAAAAAATTTTGGATAAAGTTTCCTTTAATATTGATAAAGCAAATAATTTTAAAATAGACTTTTCTTACCAAATTGATAACAATATTGATCAAAAAAAAAATGGTAATATTATCATAAGTAATGAAAATTATGTGCTTAATTTTTTAGGTGTTAAGCAAATATGTGATTCAAAATTTATTTATACTATTGTTTCTGAAAACAAAGAAATTGTGGTTTCCGAAATTTCAAAAGAAAACCAAGAAATAATTAGTCCTACTAATTTACTTAAATTTTATAGAGAGGGTTACTTTATTAAAATAGATAAATTAAAAAGAGAATCTAATTTCAACATTCAATACATAAAATTAATTCCAATAGAAAGTAAATCAGAAATAAGTCACTTGTTTATCGGAATCAACAATGTTACTAACAATATTTTTAAAGTAATTGAAATTGGTAAAAACAAATCAAAAACTATTTTAAAAATTGATAACATCTCCTACGATTTAAAAATAAAAAAAAATATTTTTTTTTTTAATAAAGATGACTATAAAGATTATTACATAGAAAAAATTTAATATGAAGATTATCGACAAGTATATTTTAACATCTTATCTGAAGATATTCTTTACTTTCTTTTTTATTTTAATGTTAATTTTTATTATTCAGATAATTTGGGTTTTTATTGATGAACTAGCAGGAAAGGAACTTGATTTTGAAATTATATTCAAATTTCTTCTTTATTATTCTCCCAAGCTTCTTGTTCTAGTTGTTCCGTTAACTGTATTGTTGTCTTCTATAATGACTTTTGGTAATCTTTCTGAAAGTTATGAGTTAGCTGCAATAAAATCTTCAGGCGTTTCACTTTTTAAGTCGATGAGAAGTTTAATCGTATTTAATCTAATACTCTGTTTAGGAATGTTTTTTGTAGCAAATACACTAATTCCATTTTCTGAATTCAAATCATATAATTTAAGAAAAAATTTAGCAAAATTAAAACCAGCTTTAGCGATAACAGAGGGAGTTTTTAATGATATTAATAAAATGAATATTAAAGTTGCCAAAAAATATGGTCCTGAAAATAATTTATTAAAAGATGTAATTATTCATAAAAACAATATCGATTCTAAAAACTTAATTGTAATAAAAGCAAAAGAGGGAGAATTATTAAATACTGATTCTGATGAGGTTTTACAGTTAGTGTTAAAAAACGGAAATAGATATGAAGAGATAATTAATTTAAAGCCATCTGATAGACAAGTAAATCCACATACATATATATCTTTTGATAATTATA
>ENA-OSJC01001864-OSJC01001864.1-marine-metagenome-genome-assembly--contig:-NODE-1864-length-16557-cov-4.713167_pt1 | contig 16557 bp, 14 predicted proteins | sample MGYA00237885_ERZ534234 | MGnify/ENA primary metagenome ERZ534234 (study PRJEB26413, sample SAMN06343907) | marine metagenome | isolation source: coastal waters | place: Atlantic Ocean: West Antarctic... | reverse complement strand
GTGATACATTAACAGGTAGTGATTTAAAAGAATGGAAAGGTAAATGGATTGATGAGTTGAAGAAGGCAAATATCTCAGAAGAACTACTTTCACGTTTTGAAAAATTAAAAGACAAATCTCAAATAATATTAAACTGCGAAGAGTGGGTGAATAGTTTTTCTAAAAAGATGACTTGTATAGATCCTATATTGCTTAATGAATTGACTAAATCTTCAGAAGTAAACTCAGCAATTGTTGATTACCATTCTGCTGAAGATTCTAGATATTATGAACTTTTAGACCAATTTCATAAAGCATTATGGCCTTAAATGATAACTTTTAGCTTCAATGAAATTCATCTTATCACGTAAATTTATTTCATCGGTTTAGATAATATATTTTCATACATTTGAACATATTTAACAACTATATCATCCCACAAAAATTTAGATTCAACATATTTTTTTAATTTTTTCCCAGATAAATCTAAATCATAATCCTTGTCTAATATTGTGAGAAGACCATTTGCTATAGAGGCAGCATCAGGATTAACTGAAATGGCGCCATTTATGCCTGTCATTTCCTCTAAACCACATTTATTAGTCATTAAAACAGGGGTTGAAGTTATAGCAGATTCTAAAACAACTATGGACATAGCTTCACTTCTTGACGGTATAACTAATAAGTCAGATGCATGATACAGCATTGATTTTAATTTTCCATCTACGTAACCCACAAAACTAACTTTATCATTTAAACTTAATCTTGTTGATTCAGAGATAAGATCATTCTTCATTCCATTATCAGGACCTGCAAAAACAAGTTTTAAAGTAGGGTATTTTTGTTGGATTATTGCAAAAGCTTCTAAAAGTAGGTCAGGTCCTTTTATATAATTTAATCTTCCTACAAATAATATAAAAGGATTTCTTCCAATAAGAAATTTGTCTCTAATATGAGCATCATTTTTAAATTCATATAATGAGGGATTAATTCCATTCGGCAGTAGTACTATATTTTTTTTATCTACCCCATAATTTGCAAATTCAATAAACTCATCAACAGTTATTGCAATATTGATATTAGCATTTTTAATATAAGAATTTCCACCAAAAAAATTGTATAAAGTCTTTAAAATTTTAGATCTTCCAAATATGGGAAGTGCTCCTGCAGGACATACTACATAGGGTTTTTTATATCTAATAATCCAAAAATATGCAATTAAATTAATAATACTCCAATGCGACATTATATGAATAATATCAGCCTGAAGAATAGATTTTTTTATTTTTTTATTTAATATTGAGGGCATTAGAAAGCGTTTATTAATGCATGGAACTTCTATTAAATTAATATCAGCCAGTTTATTTTTAACTTCATTTGTTATTCCTAAATTTAGAGTTAAAATTGAAACTTTAACTCCCCTTACCTTTGAGAGATAACGACTCATTTGAATTGTTCGTTCTGCAGCTCCACCCCCTGTGATAGCTTCTAATGTTGAATTAATATTTAAAATTTTCATCATTTATCTTTATTTAATATTAAATTTGATAAATTCATCTATTGCAACTTCAAAACTTGTAGTGAACTCATAGCCATATTTTTTAATTTTTTTATTACTATAAATTTGGTGAGGTTCTACTTGGCTTTTTTTAAGTAATGTTAGGATAATTTTTAAAAAAAAAGGCGCAAAGGGGATAAAAAATAAATTAAATTCTTTTTTATTAATTATTGATTCAATTCGATTAGCTATATAAAAATAATTATTATTATTTTTATCATCCCCACTTACTATAAATTTTTCTCCTGATAATTTTTTATCACTGTTCATCAAGAAATATATTGCCTTTACAACATCTTCAACTGGAATTAAGTGCAAACATCTATACTTATTTAACATTATTCGTATTATTTTGATAATCCTTGGTTGATATAAATTTGACTCAATAGTTTTCACTAAGTTCATCCCACCAGGTCCAAATACTGCAGTTGGGCGTATAATTATTAATTCAATTTTGTCTTGAGTGAGTTCCAATAATCTCTCTTCTACTGCTAATTTTGTTTTTTCATATTCATTAAAAGGCATGCAGGCTGTATCTTCATTGATAATATGATTATTAACTCTTCCTGCCACAACTGCAGTGCTTAAATGAATAATTTTTCGAATTTTATATTTAATGCTTGTAGTTACTAGTAATTCTATTGCATTAATATTGGCTTGATAATCTCTATTGATATATGCCAAGTTAATCAATATATCTTGATTTTCCAATAGTTTTTTGATACATGAAGGTGAAGATAAGTCACCTTTTATAAAGGTTGTATTATTTTTTTCTGATATTGCGTTGATATTCCGAGTTAACACCCTAATGCTGTTAATATTTTTCTTACTAAAATAATTAATTAAATGATTGCCAATAAATCCAGTTCCGCCAGTAATTGAAATACCTTTATTTATATTTTCTTTTGACATATATTATTAATAAGATTACATAAAATATTATAAGTATTAATTTTATATTACCAGATTGCTTTAAAGCAGAGTAGTACAATAATTTAATAGCTCAAACAATACCTAATTATTGAATAGAATGTATTTCTATTAATAAAGTTTGAATTTTAAGTGCAATTTATGGCTTCACTGAAAAAGTAATTTTACTGGGGTTTGTAGGAACTTTTATCTGCTATAACATAACTTATAAAAGGATTATAAAAAACTTCATATTAATAATAAATAGCTTAAATTAAAACAAAATTCATTGTAGCCAGTTTTTTCTAAAAATATCATATAATTTAAACTCTAAAACTTGAATTACTTACTTTTTAAATCATTATTTCCATAATTCTCAACGCTTGGATTAAATTCTGGAATCAGTGTCTTCAGTAAGTTATAAATTTTTTCATTATCAGAATTTTTCGCGGCTTCTTTAATTTCAACCAACATTGGCTCTAATTTATTCCAAGTTATCATTTGTTCTTCAGCTCGCATAATCATTTTATTTTTAGTGAAAATAAATTTACCACTAACCAATAGCTCCTCATAAAGCTTCTCCCCAGGCCTCAATCCAGTAAATTGAATTTCTATATCTCCTTTAGGATTATTTTCATCTAATACCTTTAAGCCACTCAATTGAATCATCTTTACAGCTAAATCATAAATTCGAACTGGCTCACCCATATCTAATAAAAAAACCTCTCCACCTTCAGCCATTTCTCCAGCATGAATAACTAATGAAACTGCTTCAGGTATGGTCATAAAGTATCTAACTATATCTGAATGCGTAACTGTGATTGGGCCACCTTTTTTTATCTGGTTTTTAAATAAAGGAATTACAGAGCCACTTGAGTCTAGAACATTACCAAAACGAACCATGGTAAAGCAAGTATTACTTTGAACTTTAGCCAATGCTTGCAAAGTCAATTCAGCCACCCGCTTAGTCGCACCCATTATATTTGTTGGTCTAACAGCCTTATCTGTCGAAATTAAAACAAAAGTCTCCACATTTGACGAGATTGCAGCCTCTGCAAGCCTTAAAGTACCAATAATGTTGTTAAGCACACCTTGAGATTGATTAGCTTCTACAAGTGGCACATGCTTATAAGCAGCTGCATGGTAAATAGTTTTAACCTCATAATGGTTGCAAATTTTTTTCAATCTTTCTTTATCTAAAACTGAGCCCAATACTGGAACTACAACAATATTATGAAGCCCTATACTCAATAATTCGTGTTCAATCTGATACAGTGAAGGCTCACTAATCTCATAAAGAACTAATTTATCTGGCTTTAGAGATATTATCTGCCTACAAAGTTCTGAACCAATGGAGCCGCCTGCACCAGTAACTAATACTACTTTTTTAGATACATTAATTTTTAGAAAATCAATATTTGTCTTGACTGCTTCTCTTCCCAATAAATCTAATAGATTAATCTCTAGTAAATCTTCAACTTTAAAGCCACCTTGTACTAGATCTAACATTCCTGGCAATGAGCGGACAGAAATTGGATATTGCTCTAAAGACTTAATAATTTCATTCCGCTGGGCGCGTGAAAGAGAGGGAATGGCTATAAAAACTTCATTAATATTTTCTTTCTTAATTAAATCATCAATATCATTTCTAGAAAATACTTTTAATCCATTAATTGATTTTAAATACATCTCATTTGAATCATCAATAAACGCAACTGGTTTATATTCCTTTGACTCTTTCAAAGCGCTAGATAATTGTCTACCTGCAGAGCCAGAACCGTATATCAATACTTTATTATTTATATTTATTTCTGATAACAACCAACGAGCAAAAAAACGTGGGCTAATAATAAATAAAATTAATACAAGCAAATATATTATAAACAATGAACGTAAAGTACCCTCTACATCAGCCATAAAAGTTATTAAGCCCCATAAAAAAGAATACATTGTGATAGCTTGTAGAATACGCCAAAGTTCTTTGAAGCCGACATATCGAATCACCATACTATAAAGTCCAAAGCTAATAAAAATTGGCAGTGCTAATAGTGGGGAAATAATGATAATAAATAATAAATCATTTTGTTCAAGTGGAAAATATAGATACCCGAAATGAATAGAAAATGCAGCGAGCAAACTAAAGATAATTGCTATGAAATCAAATAAAAGCATTAATGCTTGTTTTGATTTTCTTGGGAGTTTGAGTAATACTTGAATCATTATGATATTATAGTTTCAAAAAACTTACAATTAAGATCAAAAAATAGATTTTATTCTAATATGTTATATTTTCTTGTTGTATGACTTTTAAAAGAGTATTACACAAAATTTTGAAGAATTTTTCTCGTAGCAACTTCTACTGTAAATTGTTTATTAAATAATTCTAATGCATTTTTCCCCTGCTTTTTTCTTAAAGCTGTATTAGTTAATATTACATTTAGATTATTATTAAAGCTTTCTTTATCAAGAGCATTTGAGGCAAAACCAATATTATTGTCTTGAATCATTGTAATGATCTCATTATTGTTATTAACAGATGCTAAGATTGGCTTTGAAAGCTGCATATATCCTATCATTTTTAACGGGTAATTATTAGAAGACATTTTATTACTTAGTGAAACGAGTCCAACATCAGCTTTTGCAATTAATGATAGATATTTTTTTCGATCAACTGGTGGCAAAAGTGTTACATTTAACAGATTTTTTCGCAGTATGGTGTTTTTAATTTTATCAAATTGATTTCCACTGCCTATCAAAAATAAATGCGCTCTTTCACCTAGGATAGAAAAATCAATCATATTTACTAAAGCTAATAAATCTTGGGCATCCCCCATATTACCTCCATAAACTATATTAACTTTTTTTGAGTCCAGTAGATCGTTAGGAAAATGTTCATCAGGCTCCTCTAAAGCGCCTCCCCAATTATTTAAAACTTCAATTTTGGTAGCTATATCTAGACCATAGTTCTCAAAATATTTATAATCAGAGTTAGCCTCTATGCCAATAATATCAATAGATCTATATAAGTCCTTTTCTATAGACTTAAAATATTTATAAAGTAAGTTATTTTTTATAAGTCCAGCATCAAGAACCCATTTGGGGAAGATATCTCTAATTATTAAATATGCCTTTGAATCATATTTATTTTTTAATGCTTTAACTGCTGGTCCATAAAAAATTGATGGTGCGTAGCAAATAATAAAATCACATTTAATATCATTCATAGATTTAAATGTTTTAATAATTTTAGATGAGTAATGGAGTTCAGCCCACAACCTTCCGATTTTTCCCATTAGTCTAGAAAAAGTTTTTATTCTAATGACTCTAAGATTATTATTCAAAGTTATCTCATAATTCTTTTTTTGGGTATCCACAAAGGTAACAATTGTCACAAAATTACCTTGTTTGATGAGCTCATTAGCAAGATCTCCCATAATAATTGCAGATGACTTTACAATTGGATCATAGCTATCAGTAAGTAAAATAAAATTCATGGAGGTATTAAAAGGCTATAGGTTCGGATGATTAATTTATAAATTTAATTTCAAAAAAATAACAATTAATTATTTAAATAATGTTACATGGAATGCACTGTTTAAAAAGAAAAATTTATAAGGATGTTATTAGAACAATATCAAATTTAACAATACAAAAGCATCTAAAATAATCATGTTTAAAACTTATAAGCTTACAGCTAGTGAGGATCTTTGTGAGTGAATCAATTATTAACAATTACTTTCAATTATCTATACTCAACTTCAAAATACTTCATAAAAATAAAAGCTCTAATTAATGTTTTTGGTATTTTAAACTATCAGGTTTGAAAGCTCTTCAATGGACTATTAATGAATTAATAAAGAGTAGTGAAAATAAATATACCAACTCACTAATAACACTAAAAAATGTTTAACTAAAGAAATCCAATATGCTTTCTATTGTTTAATATAGTTAACAACAGACATTCAGAGAAAGACATAAGATCTGAACAAACTAAACTATATTTCTACTAGTATTTTTTCCAGATTACCCTATTTACATAATCAGTATAACTATGAATTATACGAAGAACCTTGTCGGAAACATTCGGCATTGAGTAATCGCCAACCTCACGTATCATTCTATTATCGTCTCTTGGCTGATTAATAATAATAGATAAAGCTTGAATAATTCTTTCTTTACTTAAACCTGTCATAATAACCGCACCCTCTTCCATAGCTTCAGGACGTTCATGCGCCTCACGAATATTTAAAGCTGGAAAATTTAATATGGATGCTTCTTCATTAATTGTTCCACTATCAGATAATACGGCTTTTGAGGATACTTGTAATTTGATGTAATCTTTAAAGCCAAGTGGTTTTAAAAAATGAATTAAGGAGTTAAATTCAATATCTAAACTATCAACTCGCTGCTGCATTCTTGGGTGGGTAGACACAATAATAGGAATTTTATAAGTTAGTGCAACTTCATTTAAAGAATCTATCAAATTTATAAAATTTTTATCTGAATCAATATTTTCTTCACGATGAGCACTAACCACAAAAAACTCTCTAGGTTTAAGGTTTAGTCTTGATAAAATTTCTGAACTATCAATCCCCTTTTTGTAAGTTTTTAATACTTCAAACATAGGGCTTCCCGTTTTAATAATCATATCAGCTGGCAACCCTTCACTAATAAGATAATCCCTAGCTATACTACTATAAGTTAAATTAATATCAGCCATATGATCAACTAAACGTCGGTTTATTTCCTCTGGAACACGCTGATCAAAGCAACGATTACCAGCCTCCATATGGAATGTAGGAATCTTTCTTCGCTTGGCAGACAGTAATGCCATGCAACTATTCGTATCCCCCAAAACTAGCACAGCTTCAGGTTTAATGTCTACTAATATTTTATCAAATTGAATAATTACATTACCAATTGTTTCGGCTCCACTCAAGCCAGCAGCGTCTAAAAAATAATCTGGCTGTCGTATTTCTAAATCTTCAAAGAATATTTCATTTAACTCGTAGTCATAGTTTTGCCCAGTGTGGACTAATATGTGATCACAATGTATATCTAATTTTTTAATAATGCATGAAAGTCTAATAACTTCGGGCCGAGTTCCAACCACAGTTACTATTTTTAATTTTTCCATATCTATCTCCTTTTTTATAACTGATAGGCAATTGTATCTGGGTTATTTGGGTCAAATATTTCGTTAGCCCAAAGCATTACTATCATATCCTTTTTTCCAATATTTGTAATATCATGTGACCATCCTGGAACAGTTTCAACAACTTTTAAATCGTTACCAGATGTTTTAAGTTCAAAATTTTCATTTGTAATAATCTGCTTAAATCTAAATCTTGCATCACCATGAAGTACCAAAAATTTTTCAGTTTTTGAATGATGATAATGACCACCCCTAGTAATTCCTGGTCCAGCAGTAAAAAAAGAAAACTGCCCACTATCTTTTGTTTTCATAAATTCTGCAAATATACCTCTTTCATCAGAATAAGCAGGGATTGAGTAGGAAAATTGCTCAGGAGAAAAATAGCTGACATAAGTAGAATATAATTTACGAATTAATCCACCCCCAACTCTTTCTGAAATAAGGGAATTTCGACTATTATGAAAAAAATTAATTTGCTCAGATAATTCTCCTAATGTTATTTTATATTCAGGAAGAACAGTCAATTTAGATCTACTACTTTTATTATGCTCAATAATAGAGACAAGCTCTTCAACTACATCATCTACATATACTAGGGTGATTTCAAAAGAAGAGTCATTTACTTTAATTGGTAGATTGTGGCTTATATTGAAGCAAAATGTAGCTACTACAGAATTATAATTAGGCTTACACCATTTACCAAAGATTCCAGGAAAGCGATAAATATAAATAGGGCAGCCAGAAATTCTATGAAGTTCTTCTAAAATTATTTCAGCATCTAGCTTACTTTTTCCGTATGCATTTTTAAGCACTGCTTGTGAAGAGGAGGCGAAAATAATTGGAATTTTTTTTTCTAAAGATTTAACCACTTTGCAGATTGACAATGTTAAATCTTTATTAACAACGTCAAAGTGCTTGTTATCTAAAGGTCTATTTTCTCCAGCCAAATGAAAAATATAGTCTACTTTTCCTATCAATACTGGTAATTCTTCTATAGAGTTATTTCGAGTATATACTTCAGTAGCAACTCCAAGCTCTTTAAGTCTAACAATTAGATTTTTACCAAGAAACCCATTTGCTCCAGTTACCAAAACTCTCATAATACTTATACCTCAGGATCTATAATTGTACCTTTTGCAGCAGATTGAATAAATTTTAGTTTACTTAATAATCGCTTCATACCCTCAACATTTAATTGTTGTGTATTGTCTGAGTTAAACTCATCAGCATTTGTAATTCTTTCCTCACCCAAATCTACATATTTTGAATAATTTAAATCTCTTAAATCTGGTGGTATTCTATAGTACCCCTCCATATCAATAGCACAAGCCATCTCTTCTCTAGAGAGCAAAGACTCATACTTTTTTTCTCCATGTCTTGTTCCTATTATACGAATTGGATATTCAGGTTTATTCATTAACTCGCATAATGCTTGTGTCATAATACCTACAGTTGAAGCGGGAGATTTTTGTACAAAAATATCACCAGGATTTCCATTATTAAATGCAAATAAAACCAAATCAACAGCCTCATCAAGTGTCATCATAAAGCGAGTCATTTCTGGATCAGTAATTGTTAACTCTTGATTATTTTTTATTAGTTCAACAAATAATGGTATGACAGATCCTCTAGAAGCTACAACATTTCCATATCTGGTACAACATATTACTGTCGATTCTCCTCCTTGTCTTGATTTAGCAACAACCACTTTCTCCATCATTGCTTTAGAAATTCCCATAGCATTAATTGGGTACACTGCCTTATCAGTACTTAAACAAATTACTCGCTTAACTTTTGCATTTATTGCTGCAGTCAAAACATTTTCAGTTCCAATAATATTTGTTTTTACTGCCTCAATTGGATGAAACTCACAAGATGGAACTTGCTTAAGAGCTGCAGAGTGAAATACAAAATCTACTCCTCTAATTGCATTCATAATAGAATCATAATCTCTTACATCGCCAATATAAAACTTTAGGCGATTATTAGCATATTCCCTCCGCATGTCATCTTGTTTTTTTTCATCTCGACTGAAAATTCTAATTTCTTTGAAATCGAGTTTTAAAAACCTTCTTAACACTGCATTTCCAAAAGAACCAGTACCACCCGTTATTAATAATATTTTATTTTTAAACATATTTCATACCTTTTATTCTTATAGATAAAACAACCACAATTAGAAAAAACCAAAACTAGCTAGATAAAACATATATTACTATAAATTTCCATATTTTTTTGGTAGTACAGTAACTAATGAAAACATTAAAATAATTGAAAAATATTTTCAATTTAATTACATTTTTGGTTTTAATATTTACCTTATTTTTTACTATAAAGACTTTGCTAGTGTTTTTAACCATGGCGCTTCAGGTTTTAACTTATTATTATCTACCCAAGAAAAAATCTCCAATAAATAATTTGCCCCAGAATTACCTCCTAGGCATTTTGCCCATCTCGCTAGCTTTATGCGATCATCTTCACATAAAGCTCCAGCTTTCAGAACGTTCTCTAGGTTATAAGTTAAATCTTCAATATTGCCTGATTGAAAAACTCCACCCTTATCGCTATATTTTACTACTTCTGATGATCCACAGGCACTGCTACAAATTGATTGAGTACCAGCCATTAAAGCCTCAGAAACTGTAGCTCCCCAGCCATCATATCGACTCGGAAGCACTAAGCAGTCTGCTTTGGCTATTTTCTTGTGAACATCCATCATAGGAATTTGTCCTAACCACTTTACTTTTCCTGGTAGAAGATTATTAGCATCGCTATACAAAGAATCCTTACATGGCCCATCACCAATAATAACTAATTCAAAATCATAACCCTTTAAAGTAGCTAAAGCCCGAATCAAAAGGTCAACACATTTAAGCTTCACCAACCTACCAACAAAAATAAATTGAAATATTTTTTTTGAATTTTTAGACTCAAGATTAGACATAATGAAGTCTGATAAAAAATAGGCAAAAGGATAGACTTTACTCTCTAACACTCCACGAGATACAATCCATTTTTTAGTTTCATGGCCTACAGCCAAAATCCCTGTGAATTGATTACGTTTTGACCAAAATAAATATTGATATAACGAGCGTTTAAAAAAACCACCTAATTCTGAATCGTCTATTGTCTCCATTATAATCCACTGATTAAGGCCACGTTTTGAAAGAACTTTTTGTGCAGAGCCAATTACACCGTTTGCACGGATACCTTGACAAATATGAATGGAGTCAGATGAGACATTGATAGCTATATCTTTAGCATGTTGCTTTGTTGATGCAAACTCAACGCCTGCATCTCCCAGTGAAGGTGACTGCCAACCTTGGCTAGCTCGATCAGCAGACATTTTTTCTTCTGCCACATAAGTTATTTTCAAATGATTATTTGAAGCTAGCCCTTTAGCCAATCCTACCATATGTGGAGTAATCATACGTTGCCAAATATATATATGCATTATAAGTTTCTAATTAGTTAAATAATTTTTTTGACTTAGAGGAGGCACAGATCCATCCAAAAATTATTAATACGAACATACCAAAGCCTCCTGGAGAAAATAGCATATTTTCTCCAAGATTTATTAGTAATAAAGTAAAAAAAACAGGAAGTAAAAGTTTTCGATCCACTAAGGCAATTCTAAAAATAGTTAGAGCCCAAATACAAAATAATAATAATCCAAAAAAACCCAACTCTTCCATTAATGCGATTGGCAAAGTGCCTTTTTCAATTGGGGCACTTATAGGAATCCCAAATAATGGATCTAATACTATATTCATACATTCAGGGCAGGAACTAACTCCAAATCCAATACCCTTGAATGGCTGCTCAATAATATTATTGAGCATCGGTGACACTAATATACCCCGAGAATCCATATAATAATCAACAGAGGATTTTTGGATAAATGGAATAGATGGAGTTTTAATATTTAATTTATTTATTTCAGTAACCTTGTTGACATTAATGTCATAACCTTTGTTAATGAAATTATATAGATAAGGCGAGTTTGTAAAAAAAGAAAAAGAAAGAATTAAAATTACAATAGTTGATAGAGTATAGATAATTTTGAAGGGAAATAACTTACGTTTAGCTTTTGAACTAAAAAAACTAATAACAACAAAAGATAACCCAAAACTAATAATAATAGAAAATCCAGCTGTTCGTGACCCAGATAATATAATTAAAATAAAACTTAGTAACATTACAAAAAAATCAAAATACGGCAATTTCTTCCTCATATTAAAAAATCGACCTATGGCTAAAGAGCATACTACTGAACAAAAAATTCCAAAAGCATTAGGATGATCAAAAACACCCTGAAATAACTCTACGTTTTTAATATAACCAAGTGAGGAATTAATGAGCAAAAAATTAACTAAAAGTATGCCAACAAGTAAATTATAAAATGTATTTGAAAACTCACTAAATACCTCTGAATTTAAACCATTCCATGCATAGTAAACAGTAAGAAATGATACCACCCAATAGAGTGATTTAGATATTGACAATAAAGGGATTGCACTTAAAAATATAGAATGCATAATAAGAAAAATAAAAAAAATAAATGTCACAAAAAATATCTTTGAGGTTTTTAAATATGACAAAGTGGGGTAATGAATTAGTACTGAAAATGAGGCGCAAAATAAAACTAAAATACGCCCTATTTGTGCAAATGTATTGGGGCCAGCAATGGTAGTATTTATCATTATAAAAATCCATAGCAAAAGCATGGACAAAATTACCTGACGCAAACCAAATAACGAATAAGCTGCGATTAACAAATAACTGGCAAATTGCAACTCTGTACTAAAACGCAGTAAGACTGAAAAAAACGTTAAAATAGAGGCTTTAATTAAGAAAGAATTCATAGAATCAATTTTAAATTAAAAATAAGCCCTCTTTAGTCTCTTATTGAGCTCTTTAAAGCCTCCTCTTCTCCAATACCAGAAACTTCGGCGAAATCGGAAATAAACGCATTTAATTATTCCAAAATTAGTATATTTATCCTCATAATGATATTTTTTTGCAATATAAATATGTTCTTTTATAACCTTATCTGTCATGCCCGCAGTCTTCTGCCCATGATATCTTCGAAAAGCACCAAAACTCTGAGGCAATCTTAAAAAACTCATATACCCCTCATTAATGCCAAACTCTAGAATCATTTGATAATCCATTGTGTTGTATAAATTTACTTCAAAACCACTAAATCTTGCATGAACACCTTTCAGCCAAAACATTGATTGTGCATTTAAATGAAACCCCTCATATTTAAAATGGTTTAGGTTAAAGTCAAAAGCAAAATGATGGTCAGTTATTTGATCATTTTCATTTATTGATACCCAGTCGCCAAAAACAATTGATTTTGAAGCATTATTTTGGAACGCTCTTACAATAGAATTAAAGGTATTTTCTAGATAAAGATCATCTGAGTTTAGCCATCCACAAATGTCACCATTTGCAATTTTAAAACCTTTGTTTAGGGCATCACTTTGACCATCATCCAGCTCACTCACATAATAATCTATATATTTAATATATTTTTTGATTATTTTTATCGTTCCATCGTCAGAACCACCATCAATTATTATTAACTGAACATTTGTATAGTTCTGGTTAATAACTGACAGGATACTTCTTTCAATATATTGAGCCTGATTAAAACTAGGCATCACAATGGATATTTTTGGCTCTTTAACTTTAATCATAGTGCAACTATTTTCAAAAATTTATCTATGGGGCGCCAAAAAGCATTTTCGCTTAAGGCCTGGAAGTGAATCAATACAGATTCCTGACCATCCTTGCAAATAAAAAGCGAACGTGTTAGATTCTAAAATTGGATAATGTGCACCAATATCAATATAAAAACCATTCTCAATACCGCTAAGATACTTTCTCACAATTATATCTTCGCCATCTCCAGAAAAACCATAGGGCATTGAAAATATTCGATTGATAAGTCTTATTGTTTTAACATGCAAGTAATCTTTTATAGTCATTGAGAATACAAAAGGTAGAAACAGATTTTTTGCTTATTCATTTAGATTATGCCTACTATGTGGTTAGGAATATCAAATTATACTTATTGGAGTTTTTAAAAAGAAAGTAATTCAATTTATAATTAAATAAGGCTCGCAAATCTGCAAGCTTTAAAGAAAAACTTATTATAAAAAATTTCATTAAAAACTTAATCAAATTATTGTAATACTACTGGCTCAACCATCCTTTTATAGGGTTTATGGTAAAATTGTTTTTTTTTTCGTAGAATAAACGTATGCGAGAAAACTTCTTTTATGAGGTGATTTATGGGTGGCAATGAAGACAATTTTGAACTGATCTTCGATGAAGAAGAATTTCACGAAGTGATTTCTTTTTTGAAGCGTGGATTTCAGTGGACTGATGATTTTGCAAAAAAAAGCTCAAATCTAGTTTTGTCTTCTAGAACAAAAGCTCCTATCGCGGCAATAAACAGATCGCATGGACAAATAAATATCGCAATATTAATTAATTATCAAGGTACCATAGATAATGGAGCTAAGGAAGTATTAAATATAAACTCTTGGTATGCAAGTCCGGAAATAAGAGGAGTGATTCCAATTAAATTTTTAAAGAAACTTGTAGTGACTTTAAGTAGTTATGTTGTTACAAATTACACGCCGAATGAGGTATCAGAGAAATTATTTAAATCTCTTGGCTTTAGATCTATGGATATTGGGATGATTTGGGGTGGCTTTACGTTGACACTTCCGTTCTTTAAGATTAATGCGTTCAAATACCTAAAATTCAAAAGCAATGATCGAATCCTTTGTTTAGAAAATTCCGAGACATTGTCAGATAGACATGGGGGAATATTCTATAGTCTCTACCCTCGAAAAATTATGGGGATTGAGTTTAATATTCTTAACATATACCAGACTGACCAGCAGGTAAATGCTCTAAGCTTTGCGCAAGTTATAAAAATGATGCTTCGTAACCGGGCTTTAATGCTAATAATTTACTATATTGATAACAGTCTAAGTGGAAAAAAAGCAGAATGGCTAATTTATGATTCTGTTGGTGACATTAGGTTTTTATCTCCCACAGGTTCTGAGTTAAATATAATTAAATGACTGTTTTGAAAATACCATTTACGTAAAGAATATTGATGATGAATGAAAGTGGTTTTTATTTACGGCATAAAACCCAATAATTCGATTAAACCACCATCTTTGCCCCATAAAAAAACTACAGAGGCGCCTCCAAAAGCTGGGGATAAAGTTGGTTTTGAGATTGTTGTGAAATTTAGAGATTTAAAATAATCAATACCATCAGCCAAATCTGCATTTTTAATCTCAAAGCAAATATGGTAGGCACCTCCACCAATACGCTTTAACCACCCGTATGAGGGCGATTGTTCATTCATTGGCGATATAAGCTCAATTGTTGGTGATCTGGCTTTTTTTAGCACCAAAATTTCAGATCCTTGAGAAGCATCCTTAAAAGTTTTTGAAGCTTTGTAACCTAAATTAACAAAAAAATATTTTGATGATTCAATATCTTTTGTGACAATTCCCGTGTGATGAAAAAATATATTTTTATGATTTACTTTCATGAAATTTTGCACCATCTTACTAGTCTATCAATCATAAAAATTCCATCCCAAGGAACTTCATAAGTAGACATAGCTCCAATATCTGGCACTCTATCAACTCCTCTTGCTGTAACACGTAACGCAAACTGCTCTTTACGCAGATCACTGAGAGCAACTCCAGCTGTTTGAGTCAAATGAGAGCAATAATTTTCAACGAGCATCACATCATCAATAGGTCGAACAAAAAGTGTCCTAAAATAGCAAGGTTCAGCTAGTCCCTTATCATCTTCTGAGAATAATACGGTCCATTCTAATCCCTTTGAGTAGAAAGCCTCCCCCATCATTTCATATTTGGCACGGAGTGTTAATATCTTACCAACATCTGGAACTACACCCGGGTCTCTCACAATTCGTTTTGAGGCTAATTCCATTTCACTTGATAATAGTTTAGAAAATTCCAGTGGAGAGATAGCTCCACCATTTTCAACAAACACGGTATGAGGTGCATTACAACCTTGTTGCTCAAATTGAGATGCATCGATTGAAGCTTTCTTAGCTATTTTTTTTGCACTTTCCAAGTATGATAATTTTTCTGAACCAATGACCATAAAAGAAGTTTTTGGTCCAAAAACAATATCTTCACATCCAAATTTTCGAGGGAGATTTATAATGTTCTCAACGGCCTCCATTCCGCCCCAAGCTACTCGCACCTGCGAATTAAGTGACATCTCATTAAGTGCAGATTTATCAGACGAGGGGTAGTAAATGCATGCTATTGAATTTACAATTTTTTTGCCTTCTATAAGCTGCCCGTTTGATTTACGAATATCTACCTCCGCCATAGAGGCTAAAAGTATTGGAACAATATATAAATTATCTTTTGAAACTTTTACTAGATTTGCATTTTTAGTAATAATACCCTGAATAAGTGATAGCATTCCTAGCATAGGAACATTGCCTGCAATCCAATGACTTACAACACCTCTAGGCTGGGCAGAAAGTTTAATTTCACTGCCATTAACTGTATGGAAACCATCCAGAAATTTTCTATTCCCCCTCAAGGCTAGATCAGTAATTTCTAAAAGATGTTTTTTTCTAAACCAGTAAATTAAAAAATTAATTCCTTGGTTAGAATATAATTGCTGAACATCTGATTGTCGATCTGACCAGGAAGTGCATATTGCGTCGAGCCACAATATAATATCTTCTATCTCTAAAGCAGTTAAATATTGCTGCCCTTGTTTTATCGAACTCAAGACTTCAGAAAAATTTCCTGATAGCTCTAAATCAGAAACTAAAGTTTCATTTGAGCTCTTCAACTCCCCATTAACAAATAATGTATGAAACTTCATATCTTCCTCTCTATTGTATTCATATTTTCAGATAATA
>ENA-OSJC01001863-OSJC01001863.1-marine-metagenome-genome-assembly--contig:-NODE-1863-length-16557-cov-13.116080_pt1 | contig 16557 bp, 8 predicted proteins | sample MGYA00237885_ERZ534234 | MGnify/ENA primary metagenome ERZ534234 (study PRJEB26413, sample SAMN06343907) | marine metagenome | isolation source: coastal waters | place: Atlantic Ocean: West Antarctic... | reverse complement strand
TTATCTAAAGTGGCTTTAGTAGTTGTGGTTGACAACCCTGTTTTGTTTGTAATAGTACTTGAGTTTAAATCAGTAATCTTAAGATCATACGTGTTGGTATCTGCCGAGGCACCCCACGTAAAAGTTACCTCACTCTTCGTATCAGAAACACTCGTTCCTGTTTCACAAGTCTTGTTGTTAGCAGGCGCTGATAGTGTTGATTTTCCTGGTGGGTTGACAACATTACCGCCGCCTCCACCACCTGAACCTCCGCCTCCATCATCATCGCCACCACCACCACCGCAGCTTACTAGGGTGAGAGTAAAAAGAAAACTAAAGTATTTTAATAAGTTGTTTTTCATCTTTTTACAATTTTAAATGTTTTTCTAACCGTTGTTCCTTCTAATATCACTAAGTAAGTTCCTGCTGGAACACCAGTTAAGTCTAATTCTGTTTTTCTTGAATCCAAAATGTTTTGGTCCCTAGTAAAGACTAGGTCTCCTTTGGTTGTGAACACGCTCATCTTTACTCCCTTGTCTTCTCCATTTACAAAAACATCTACTTCGCCTCTAGTTGGGTTTGGATAATAGAAGATATCTTCTGAAATAAAGATTTCTCTTTCTATTATGCCTTGACAATCTAAGTCTGTGCTGATCTTTATTATACTAAGACCTGTTGGTAGTACTGTATTAAAGTTATCACCCTTCACCTCAAATCTCTGTCCATTAACATCAATGTTATAACTCTTAGAGCCTGTTAACTGAATGCTAGTAGTTCTTTTATCATTATCTACATCTATAAAGGCGCTTAGGGCTTTAGGTTCTCCTATAACAACTTCAAAACATTGTTCGTATGCGTCTTGACCAGCTACTTTAAAGCAAACCGAGTAAGTGCCTTTAGCTAAACCTGTAATAGAAGCGGTCTTATTATCTCCTGATATTGTAATAGGATCATCTTTGCCCGTTACAGTAATACTGTAATCAAAAGAAGCATCCTCTACACTAAGTCCTATAGAACCATCTGTAGTACCAATACAACTGGCACTAATAACTGATACCTTATTGTTGTTGATTGGAAGTGTGAATATTTTACATCCGTCTAAATCAACAATTGAGCCTTCTGGTGTATTTAGACATTTGTCATTTTTATCTATAATACCATCTCCATCAGTATCTATATTACTAAACTCGATCCAATTTAAGTTAAATCCTCCTTTAAGGACTTTTAATCTTAATTTATAAACACCCTTATAAACTACTTTTGAATTAACAGATACAGTCACCCAATCTTGCCATCCACCAGTCACCGGAGTGTCAATAACACAAATTTCATACTCCCTATTCATTTCGTCCAATAAGTAGAGTCCTATCTGTCCTGCAGAAGACTCGGATGCAACTCGAAAGTTAACTTTGTAAGCTAAGGATTCTTTTGTGTAAATCAAGTAATCGGCATAATCTCCAGCATCGGTATATCCTAAATTTTTCCCGCCTCCGTCATCTGTTGTATCTTCAGTTACAAGGCCAATTTTAACCTTAGTATCTTCTACTTCGATTTTTCCAGGAATTACAAATCTTTTTTGAAGGTTATTATTAATTGAAAGTTCCGTAAACTGTTTTAAAGCTTGACCAGATTTAGATTTAATTGCTGTTCCTGAATAACTTATTTTAATTTCATCAGAATACAGCATATTATCTTGAGAGTTAACCATAATCGTTCTTTCTTTAGTTGAACTAGCTTGAATAGATTTTAAAGGTTTTTCAGAACCATTAACTAACAAAGTAAAATCGTTTTTAACGCCATCAATAGAAGAGCCTAAAACCGAATGGTTTACAGAAATTTCTATTGACTTGTCATTAGAACCAGTACTTCCATTAAGAGCTGAAAAGTCAACAGAATCAGCATTTCCAGTTTTAATAAATTGTATGCTAGCAATATTAAAAGGGATTTCACTGTCAAAATGAATTTTAAAAAAATACTCTCCTTTATCTAATAAAATATTTGTAATATCTGTATGATTCCCAAACTTAAACCAGCTTCCGGTTCCAGAAACTGTTTGAGTAGTTGTAATATCCTCGTCGTTCAAAGAGAGATGAAATTGACCTCCATCCCCTTCTGCAGCATAACGAGCAATAGCTTTATAAGCACCAGTTTCTTTAATTTTTATGGTGTATTTAATCCATTCACCTTTATGAACAAATCCAATATGATGTCCATTACTATTGGTTGAATCATCATTTGTCTCTATATCAACTCCACCATTTCTATATTTCCATCCTGAATTCCAAGCTTTAAATTCTCCATTAGCTCTATCATCCGCTACGTCAACATCGTAATAAGCAAAATTATTTTTTCCTAAATCATAATCTGAAAGGTATAATGTACCAGGAATAGTCTGCTGTTTAGAATAGGGAATTGTTACATCAGTCTGAACTTGCCTAAACATAGCGTCAGGAATATCTTTTCGATATAAGCAATTTTCAATAAGTAGATCCTCAGCTAACTGCATCATGGCTGAGTAAGCTTCTAATTCTGTAGGCTTATCTCCCTCACCCTTCCAATAATCTAATATTTTTTGATATCCAGAGTTTAATTTGACAGAAAAAGGACTGTCTATATCTCCTATTTTTTTTATAGTCCACCAAGCCCAACCAATATCTTTTTTTTCAAGAAGTGAAATAAAATCTGTGTACCATGTATTGGAATTCTCACCTGATTCACCCATCCATAAAGGTACATTATGAGTTTCTCTAAGAGGAGTAATCCAGTCTAGATCATTTTCATTTACTGTACTCCAATATTTATGAAAACTATATACCATGTTATCATCCCAAGGAGGAGTTAAACCTGTAAAATTATTTGCATAATCATTTCCTTCAATAAATATTATGTGTTTATTATCAACCTCACGAATAGCTGCTGTTATAGTCTCAAATAACTGTCTTAATAATGTGCCACCTGGTAAATTCCAGTTAGTTTCATTTATTAAATCGTAACCTCCAATCCATTCATTATCTTTATATCTATCTGCAATTTTTTTCCAAAGAGCTACAGTTTTTACTTGATTAGCTTCGCTTTCCCATAGTGAAGGTTTAGAATCGTCATAATCTGAAATATCTGCATTATAACCCTGACCCCCTGGTGCCGCATGTAAATCTAAAATAACATACATATTATGAGGTTTAGTCCATTGAAGTACATTGTCAATAATAGTAAAACCTTCCTCGATCCATGTTTGCTGACCTGCTACAGGTTCGTCTTCAATTGGAAGAGTCATCAAATTATAATGCATTGGAATTCTAATACTATTAAAACCCCATGCCGCTAATGAGTCCACGTCTCTTTTGGTAAAATGATTTTTCCTCCATTCCTTAAAGAAAATTTCTGTCTTTTCAGTACCCATCAGTTCAATTAGCTTATTCTTTATTTCGTGTTGCGGCCCTGCTAATCCGGCAGATTGATTCATATAACCTTCCATAACAAGCCAACCTCCTGGCCCCAAACCTCTCAAAAGAACCTCATTACCTTGTTTGTCAACTATTTTTTTTCCACTTGTCTTAAGCCCCTGTGAAAAAGAAAAATTAATAAATAGCAAACTGAATAATAATATTATTTTTAGATTGATATTTTTTAAAAAATTTTTCATTTTTTTTATAAAAGTTTAGACGCAACCTAAATTAAAAACTTGTGCACTTTAACTTTACTTTTTAATTGAATTTATGTTGTCTTTTATTTTATTTCTTCGACTTGACAAGATTTTTGAAATTTCATTAGCACGTTTTTCTGTTAAATCATAATTTTTCATCACATACATAGCTGTTAATGTTCCAATAATAGGCACTAGGGAATAAAAAATTCTTAATCCAGTAATTGCTTCTTCAGGTTGATTAGCAACATCAGGCGTAAAACCGACGTAGGCCATAATAAATCCACTAAATAAGCCTGCCAATGCAGATCCAAACTTAACCATCCACCAGTAGAGAGCTCCAAAAGTTCCTTCCTTTCTTGGCAAACCATTATTTAACTCGTCTAAATCACAAACATCCGCAGTCATACTCATCATAAGAGTGAATAAACCTCCAATTCCAAATGAAAAAAACGGTAAAGCATATAGAAACATGTATGGTTTTCCAGGGATAAATAGAAACCAAAACAAAACATATCCAATAACAGAAATTCCTTGAGAAATCATAAACGTATTCTTCTTCCCAATTTGTTGAGACATTTTTGTCACAATAGGTATCACTAAAAAAGTCGTGACTAGTGCTCCTATAGAACCATGAAGAGTCGGCCAGTATCCAGCTGCCACAGCATCGCCATTAAACAAATGATATACTATTATAAAAAAAGAAAAAGCTGCTATAGTTTGAAAAGAATTAAAAACTAAAAAGGTAGCAATACATAATTTTCTAAAAGGTTTATTATTGTAAGCATCTATAAATGTTTTTATAATATCTTTTATACTACTTTTAAAATTTGACGTTGTTAAAGGTTTTAGATTATCATCTGACAAAGTTGATCTGCTCTTTATAAAAATTGCTGGAATAATAGCTAAAACTGTACATGCAATTCCTACATAAATCGATAACTCTCTTGTACCTATTTCAGCATTTTCAAACCAAGTTGGATCATATATTATAACCCAAAACCATGGAGCTATAACCCATGCCCATTGACCAATCCATTGAGCAACAGCCATTATTTTTGTGCGCTCATGAAAGTCATTACTCATTTCATATCCCATAGCTACATAAGGCACGCTAAAAATGGTTAAACCCAAGTAAAACACAAATGATAGTATTAAAAAATACCAAAAATTATACGTCAATCCATTTTCAGCAAACAATTGCCACATCGCAATAAATGATATACCCATTACTATTGCTCCAATAAAAACATACTGTCTTCTTCTTCCCCATTTTGATTTTGTATTATCAGAAATGAACCCCATTATTGGGTCTGTTATCGCATCAAAAACCCGTGGTAAAAAGAAAAGAAGACCCCATAGTAAAGGTGGAAACCCTAAATCTTGTACTAGAATAACCATAAAAATACCTAAGGCTGCAGGAAACATTTGGTTAGCTAACATGCCAAAACCAAAAACAATCTTTTGACTCATTGGAACTTTATTAGATATTTCTGAATTAGAATTTCTCATGTTTTGTTAGTTTTTATAACAATCGTTTGTAGTGCTTGAGGACTTATTACTATTTTTTTAGAAATACCTCCTAAATTTAAAATGAAACTTTTTTGAACTTTTCCTTCGTTAAAAATCACTGTAACAATAGAATTGTCAATATTTTTTGTAGCTGTGACCATTAGAGAATCATCTGAATTTTCTACATCAATAACTTCTGCTCCCGGTCTAATAAACTTACTGAAATGAGTCATTACATAGTATAATGGAGTAAAATAAACTTCATCCAAATCAGGATCAACTATAATTGGCGCTACACACCAATTTTTTTTCCAATTTGGGCCACCTTGTCTATCCAAAACCATATTCCAATCTACCCAGCCATCAACCCAATTATTTAAAGAACCTATTATATCTCTAGCATATCTATTGACTGGTGCATATTTTGGATGTAAATATTTTTTATCTTGTTCACGCCAATCATACCCCCAGTCAGTTGCTTCTTTTTTCCAGTACCAATCATCATCGTTCCATTTAGGGACTTCAGAATCAACACATGCTTCAGTTTGAATTAAATACTTATTTGGAGCTTTTTCGTGTGCATATTGCAAAAATTCAGGAAAATAATCATAAGTACTTTCGTACCAGTGAATAGCGGTACCATCATAATATTTTGAAGAAGCCTCGTCTTTATACATGACATCTACCCATTCTTTTATTCCTTCTCTATTTTGATCATAACCTAAAATTTTAAGCTCACCTTTTCCATCTTTTTCAAGTTTAGGGCCTAAATAATTTTGAACGAAATTGGTCATTTCCTCAGGAGTATAATGCATGCTTTCCCAACTATAATTATTTCCATGAGGTTCATTTTCAACAGTAAAACCCCATATATTAATTCCCTCTTCTTCATAAGCATCAACATATTTAGAGAAAAACAATGCCCAAGTATCGTAATATTCCGGAAGAAGCTTTCCGCCAACCCAATCGTTATTATCTTTCATCCAAGGTGACGCTGTCCAAGGAGAAGCAAATATTTTAAATCCATCTTCTGAAATACTTAATGCATCTTTTATCATTGGAATTAAATCATCTTTATCTTCTTTAACTGAAAAATGATTTAAATGTTTATCTCCGGAAATGGGCGAATAAGAATAGTTTGATAATGAAAAATCACATGAATTCATATGAGTTCTGGTAAGAGAATACTTAGCACCTTCATTTGAAAAATAAGCTCTTAAAATTGTATCACGGTTCTTTTGACTTAATTTATTTAATAAATAAGCTGAAGATTCAGTAAACGCTCCTCCAAAACCTGTTATAGTTTGATATTTTTTTTTTAAATTTAAAGTGATTGTTGAAGTCTCCTTTAATTGATCAAACTTTGTGATTTCAGTTAACTTGTTCCCGCTTCGAGAAGTTTCGTAAATTTTAATTATTTGTTCTGATTTTTTATCACAAGAACTAAATATTATAAAAGTTATTAAAATTAAATTTTTTATTTTTTTTGTCATACTAACTTTTAAATTTTTCCTTTAATACATTAAAGGTTTCTTTTTTATTTCTATCTATATCTAGAATTCCCCAGTACTCTTCATTTGGAGCTCCATCATAAGGAACTCCTACACTATTAGGAGCCCAGCCACCAACATCTTGTTTGTCTGGATTTCCGGCTTTCCATAAACCATCTAAAAACGAAAAAACAAATAGCCCTGAATTAATTTCTGAGTTTTCAAATACTGCATCAATTATTTTAGAATTTGCGTCAGCTTGTGCTTTTTGATTTTCACCTTGTAAATAGCCATCCTTTTCGATAGTCATATAACTATCTGACCCTGCTTCAGAAAGATAAACTGGCTTATCGCTTAATGATTTCCATTCTTTAAATATTGAAGACGGTTCATCCCATCTGTATACGTTTAATCCCCATATGTCAATATTGGGATTAGAGTTTAAAACTTCCGAATTAGGCAATTCACCATGTGCTGTAGCTACAGGACGGTTTTTGTCGTTTTCTTTTATTAAAAGTGCTGATTCATTAAGCGCATTGTACCAGTTATTGATATCTCCATCAAACCATTCAGGGTGATAGTTATACTCGTTACCTAATTCCCAAAATAATATAGCATTATGATTTTTATATTTATTGATATAGTCTATAAAAGTTCCAGAGAAAATATCATAAAAACCATCTTGATTAAATCCGAAACTAATGATGACTTTAATACCAACTTGTTCTATTTTATTTAGAACTTCAATTTGATCAATTGGTTCGTAAACTCTTATTGTATTAATACCTGCCTCTTGCATTAATTTAAGGTCTTGATCTATATTACTAAAGTTTCTTTTAGTGCTTCCCTTTGGGACTGGATGATAACAAATTCCTTTTATATAATAAGGAACATTATTCACAAGTAATTGTCTTTTTGATGTGGAAACTACGTCAATTTCAGAGCTATTATAAATTGCTGAACCAACAAATAAAATTGAAATAAATACTATTATTAGATTAATTATTTTCACTTATCCTTAATTTTTTAATTTAGTTGATTCAGGAATTAAAACATCTTGTAATAAATCATTGAAAACTCCGTTATAAGTTTTATCAATTAAATTTCCGTTTCTAGTTAACCCGTTAAAAATTCCATTATCTACACTCTCCCAAAGAGTATATTTTGCTTTTCCATCAACTGTAAATAAACCGAAATGATTTTCTGAGCCATTCAAATTTCCAGTTGAATCTTTCCATGGCTCGTTAAAAGCTTCAAAATAAAAACAAGAAATTTTTTCTTTATTAGTCCATTCACGCATTTTTTCAAAATAAAGGGCTTGTTTAAACTCATCAGCTGCATGAGAACCATTTTTGCCATAAAGCCCGTTTGATACTGTAGCCCACCCTAATTCTCCAATATGGACTGGCTTATTGATTCCTAGACTAACGATGTGATTTTTTACACTGTTATATTGTGAAACTGTATAAGAGAAAACATTTTTCATTGATTTTTTAATCAATTCCATTTCAGAAAATTCATTTATGATGCTTTCCCTTGGTTCCCAAAACTTTGGATTATAGTGAGTGTCATGAAAAGCATAAGTATGCATAGAAACATAATCTACAGCGTTAATTAGAGCTGTTAAATCGTCTGAGTGATAAATAGAATTTCCTCCTCCCCAAGATTCGAAATTATCTGAGCTAGTAATCCATAGGTCTTTTGGCAGCATATCTTTATTTTTTAAATCTTGAAGATGATTTACCCATTTTAAAATAACTGAAGGCTGTACATAATAACTCGTTGCCCATTGAACCATCGCTTCGTTTCCTACGGCGATAATTTTTACAATATCAGGGTATTTATTAGCAAGAACAATTGCTTTTTGAATTTCAATCGAGTTAGCAGACTCATCTTCTTTATTATGATTTGGATTTGAGGTCCATGCATTTTCACAATCAATCCAAGCGCCTAATTTAACATACATTTCAAAAGACGAGTCTTCAAGCTTTAACTCTCTAATTGATTTTAAAATATTTGATGCTTGATCAAGTTGTAAATTGTAAGTTCTAAGAATTTTAACACCCATTGCGGATAAAATTTTCATATCCTCTTTCAACTCAAAAATTGTAGGCTGAATGTCTCGAGTTTTTTCGCGATATCCTCCGTAAGAAATTGCTAAATAATTCGGATTTCCTAAGATTTCTAATGCTGTTTTATTTACTAAAACTCTCTTGTTTTTATTTTCACAAGAAAAAAATAAAATGCTAATTGATAATAATAAAACGACATTATAAATTAGCAAATTCTTCATATTTTATTGTTTAATCTAAATAGATTTAAAAATTATTTTTTTTAATATATACTACAATCTTATTTACTTCATCAGTCCTTTTAAAAACTGCCAAACTTATTTTATCATTTAGTTTTTTTCCGTTAAATTCTACAGACTTCCCGTTATTTAAAAAGACTATAATTTTTGAAGTTGTTGACTTTTGGTAAATAATAGGAACTTGACAATAAGTAAATCCTAATGAATTTTTTTCAAGAGAAATAGAACAGGTTTCTTTACTAAGATTTATGTAATTAAATATTTGAATCTTATTTAAAAATTCTTCATTTTTTAAAATCTCAGGGTTAAAACAAAGTGCACCTTTATCAACTTGAACCCCTAGTTCTCCAAACCTACTTAAAATGTCCTCTTTTACTTGACCTGTCATCCCAGGTTGTTGCGCACCTTTGCCAGCTGGCGTATGAGAGTAAGGATCCGTTGGAAAAGCTCCATATAATTCAGGAGATTTTTTTACACCAATTCCTTCATTAATTTCAGAATAATGATTCATTAACTGCTCAACTACAATTTTATTTTTATTTTGCTTGTTCGCTGATTTAATAACTTCAAACACTGCCAATAAAAGTTTTGAAACCATATGCCAATAAATAGAGCCTAGGCCTTCATAACCAAAAAATGTCCCTGATCTTCCAGTAAAAGATTTATGATTAAATACCTCTTCAAAAATTTGAAGAATAACTGACATTTCTTTTTTTACAAGACTATTATAATTCTCTGGGAGGGCTTTTAACGCGTTTATTAAACTATTTGCATTATTGAAATTTCCATTAAAATGATATTCGCCAAGTAAGTCTTTGTTAATCACCTTGGTGTTACCATTTTCAATTAATTTTTGTAATAAAGTTGACTTAAGAACACTTTCTTTAGCAATAGTATTTTTATCAACAAAACGACCTAAATCTTTATTTGGATATAAGGTGTAGCTAAATTGATCTTCTCTAAATAATTTGCTTTGCTTTAAACTATCCAACACTTTTAAACTTTCACTGGGTGATAGAAACCCTGAGCTTAATATTGCCACTTGACCTTCTAACATTTCTGGTAAATTAGAAATAGAAACTTTATCACTACCCTCTAATGATATTAAATTGTAAGCATGGTATAAATTATCTTTTCGTTTATTTGACAAAATAGAATGATCTAAAAATGCTAAAGAAATTTCAATAAATCCTTTTAATTCTTTTACAGATAAACTTTGTTTTTTTGATGAAAAACTATGATCATATATGGTGTTTCTGTATACACTTGCTGACTTACCTAGAAGATCTAATATGACTTTACGATCAATGTCAGAAATATCATTTGCTAGCAGGGTTTCATTGTTTTGAAAAGTCTCGTTAATTTCATTAAAAAATTTAAATAGTTCTAAAGAAATACTCACTGTATCTTCTTGATACTTGTCAAGTGTATTATCAAAAAAACTTAAGAACCTTCTCAAATAGTAAAGTGTTACCATTGAAACTCCATTACCTACTAAAGCATTATTAGCATCATTCCACTCAGGCCGTTGGGTGTTCATCCATATACCTCCTTCGGGAATAAAATTGGAAAGCTTGGATAAAATAGTAGCTAAAATCTTTTCAATAAAATTGACTTTGTAAATATTCGAGTTAGCATCTTTTAAGAGGGCTCCATCTGAGCCGAGGCTTTTTCTATTATCCTGAATTTTTTCTTCATTTTCCAGATCAAAATCAATGGTATTTTTAGAATCTGTTAAAATTTCTTGATAGCTTTTTAATTTGTAGGGAACATTAGCGTAAACAAATATATTTTTAGAAAAGTAATTTAATAATTTACCTGGATAATAGTCTTCAATAAATTCTAAAAATTTAAGAAGGTAGATAATTTGATGATCCCCCCAATAGCCAATATAAGCCCAGGGATTATCAGGCTCTACTGTTTCCCAGTCAAAGCCATCTTTAGTAACTCTGTAAGGATTGTAACCTTCAAATGTAGTAGCATTCAGGAATTTATGAATCATCCCTTCAATAAATTCTGGGTAAGAATGCGCTAGTGATTCCCAGTTTTGAAATATGTCTCTCCAGTTACCTTGATAATCAAGAACTTTAGACCCATCCTCTTCACTTTTAGTGTTTATTGAAAATTTGTTCCACGGACGACTTGGATCTCCATGTCTTCTGCTAAATTTTAAAGGTAAGTATTCGAAACACAAGCGTTCAAAATCAGTGTCATTACTCTTTTGATAAATAAATTTCAAATTCTCTAAAGAAAATAAAAGAGGGAGAGATTCTAATATCGCTATATTATTTTTATATACTTCTTTATTTGCATTTGCTATATATGGAATGAAATCAGATTTTTCAATTTGATAATTATGATCAAAAATTCCTCCCCGCATTAAATTAAACATGGTATTAGAAAAATGACGAATATTTCTAAGTTTATCAGCGGACATTTGAATTCCGTCACAGGATCCTGCTATTGCTATTAAATATTTCGATCCAGATTGAATATCATTTTCAATATATTTAGCTACACTTGAGTTGTTTTTTATAAGATCCTTAATTTCAATTATATCAGAAACTGTTTGGTTTAAATTAGCTATGATAACCCAACTTTTAGACTTAGATCCGCTAAGCTTTAAGCTTGTATTAAGGAAATAAGCTCCTTTCTCAGCTCTTATATTATATTCTTGAATTAATGTATCTCCTCTTCTAAATTTTTCAAGTTGTAAAGAAGAAAGTAAATGTTTTGGATTTTCTAAGCCATAAGACCAAGCAGTATTAGCCTTTAGAGCTTCACTAGGCTCTGCTTTATCAACTATAATAGCACTTAAGCAATATATCCCTAATCCGGAGTCATCTTCAAGCTCACACTTCTTATAGGCATCAACTAGATTACTGGATCTGTTTTGAAGCTCTTCATTAACCCCACTAGGAATAATGTTTTGTATTCCGTCAAGTAAATCTAACTGCACGTCAAGCGGTCCATCATTAGTTAAGTTAGATTTTCTAACAAAACCGTATTGATCGCTTGAATTCCATTGATAGGAGAACGTTAATTCTAAATCGTGATTGATTTCTTCAAAAAGAATTTTATTGCCAATTACATTTTTATATAGGTTTCTAGTTATTTTATAAACACTACTAAGTTTTCTAGAAAAAGGTTCCCACAGAAATTTTTTATCATTTTTTGAAACAAGCAATAAAGTTTTGCTTCCTGTAATCTCATCAGATTCTGTAATTTTATCATCAGTATAGTATGGAAATAAAGCTGAATTACTATTTTTTCTTCCTGCTGACAAACTTCCTGTGCTTGAAATAAACATCCAGTGATTAGAATCACTTACGATGCTCATAAAAAAAGGACGCATAGAGTCTACGTTAGAAATTTTATAAAACTCTTCTCCGTATAAATCAATCAACTCACCTTTCACATCCTTCTTTGATAAGTAAGCTTCGGTATTTCCTAAATATATTCTATTGCTAGTCATTATTAAACTTGATAATCAATTATTTTATTGATAGATTCTTACATATTCTATCTCCATTATATCGCTGTCAAAATCAGCTACAATTTCACCTCCCATAGTTCCTCCCATCGCAACATTTAAAATGATAAACTGATTCCAGTTAAATGGAAGAGCGCAAGAATTTCCTACTAAATGATGTGGTTTATCATCAACATAAAATGTTAATGCTTGTTTGGTCCAAACTAGAGAATAGACATGAAATGTTTCTGTGATATCGCTGTAATCGTTGCTGATATGTGAATCGCCTTCACCATAATTGTCAGGGTGATGAACTGTTGATTGAACTTTAAAATTATTTGTTTGAGCTGCTTCTAATATATCCATTTCACCACAAGCAGGCCAAGTAACAGAATTAAAATTAGAGCCAAGCAACCATAGTGCTGGCCATGTTCCTTTTTTTCCTGGAATTTTTGCTTTTATATCTACTCTTCCATATTTGAAATCTTTCTTAGTGTTGGATATAATTCTTGCGGAAGTATAATTATTTCCATTGTATGGCTCCTTTTTAGCGATAATCTTTAATTTCCCATCTTCCACTTTAGAATTATCTAATCTACTAGTGTAAGATTGTACTTCGTTATTATACCAGTTATCACCAACTTCATGAACCCATTTATCTGAATCTATAGCTCCTATATAGTCAAATTCATCAGACCAAACTAAATTGGCAAATTGATCTTTAGGACTTGTAACTGAAATAGCTTTAGTAGTAAGCCAAAAATACCAAGCAACATCTTGATCATCAACTGTTCTTAAATAAATATTGTCTGAATCATAACATTCAATTGTATAATTATGTTCTCCAACATAAAAGCCAACAAAACCTTTTGCCCCAAATTCAACCTTATCTAGGTCATCTTCTTTTTTTGTTAAAAAAGTTGTTTGATAGTTACTTAAAGGATAATTTTCTATTTCACCGTTTCCATTAGGCGATTGAGATGTTGCACCAAAATCCTCAGTTAAATAAGATCCCATACCAAAAACTGTTTCATTAGTTTTATGTGAATAAGTCCCGTTTACATTAAAAGTAAATTCGTCATCATAAAATCCTGTGTTTGCCTTAGAAAAAGCATAAGCTTCCCAATAGGTTGAATAACGTTTATCTTGAACCCCATTAGAAAAATGAGCATCTTGGGCGGAATTAATTCTCCAAGTTTTAGATGAACTACCTGCTAGTAATTCCAATAGAGTTTGCTCAGAATTAGGCTTAACATAAACTGTAACTGATTTGTCTATACTTATAAAATTATTGGTTGAAGAGTAAGCTATTACCTTAACACTATATGTTTTAGTTCCAACTTCTGTATAAGTATATTCAGCAGAACCTGTGCTTGTTTTTGAATCTCCAGTTCCAAATCTAAAACTATAAGAAACTGCATTAGTTGCGGAAGCTGTAAACTTAACTGTTCCAGAACCATCTCCATTTGGATTGTTTGAATCTGAACCAACTATATCTAATGTAATACTTAAGTCTGATGGTGTAATTTCTGAAGGCGGATCAACTGGTCCTGATCCTTCACCATCCTGTGATCCTTCACTCGAGCATGAAATAAAAAAAGATAAAAAAATAAATAATTTTATTGATTTCATTGAATTATTAAACATTTATATTACAAAGTAATTTTAAATTAACTCTTTATAAGTTTTATAATATTATTTTAAAATTAATATGTAATCCCTAAGATTAAATAAGAAATTTTTAGAATATTACTAAAAAAAAACCTGAAGAAATACTACTCTCTTCAGGCTTTTTCTATCTAAACAAAAAATTAATCTTTATTAGTGATCTTCCAAAACCATCCAAGACCTCCAGAACCTACAGTTCTTAAGTACATCTCATCAGATGATCTTGATAAAATTACATAGCTATGAGAACCTACATAGAATCCCAAGAAGCCTAGTCCAGTAAAATTGATTTGTTCTACGCCTCCAGGAGCAGAAATAGACCACTTAGCAGTAAAGCTATCATAGGGGAAATTAGTATACTCAGCATCACCATTTCTTTCTTGGCCATTTGGACCACCTAAATCAGTATCCATTGGGTCAGCTTTTCCAAAGATTTGCCCATCCGCACCTACATTAAAACTAAATGTTCCATCAGCACCAAACGTATATCTATCATCATACATTCCTGTAGAAGCTTTATCATTAGCACCTGCTGTCCACCAATCTGAACCACCAGAATCTGCTGGACCAACACCCATATGGCCACCAACTTCTTTATAAACTCTCCATGTTCCAGTTTGTAAAGCATTAACTAATTCTGCGGGCGGATTATAGGTTGCTTTAACTGTTACGTTAGTTGCAACATCAGTAGTAGTTCCTCCTGCACCTACAGCAACAACTGCTACAGTGTAAACAAAGGTTCCAACTTTTCCAAATGAATAAGTCATTTTTCCAGATGGAGCTAATTTTTCTATACCATCCTGAATGAACTTATAAGTAATTACATCTGAGCCACTAGCTGTGAAATGAACTACTCCAGTTCCATCTCCACTAGGACTTTCAGCTGTTGCCCCAACTATTTCAGCTGTTATAGCAACATTACTAGGAGCTACAATAGCACCCAACTTGAATTCCTCCTCATCACAACTAATGAATGTAAAAGCTGCTAAAGCGAAAATTGTTTTAATTAATAAATTTATTTTTTTCATTTTTATATATTTTATCTGTGAACAAATATGTTATCTACATAGGCAACAACACTATCATTATTGTTTTCTCCGTTAAATTGAATTAGGATACGACTGTATTTAGTTTCTGAAGCTTGATCAGAAAAATCAAATTCTAAAGTCTGCCAAGTGTCTAAGGTGATAGCCTGTTCTTTTTGAGCTTGACCAACCCAAGGCTCACCAGAAGATCCGTCTTGCAGTTTAACCCATAATTTGTTGTCTTGAGCACCTGTTAGACCACTACTAGGGACATAAACTCTAACTGTAACTTTATTTTTAACAGATAGATCTAATTTCTTAGTTTTAGCTGCATCCAAATCAAAACCGATGTTGGCATATTGACCTCCAGCATCAGTATACTTTAACACTTTTGTTGAAGTATTTATAGTTCCCGAAACAGGATTGTCTATAATAACTTGTTCACAAGAATCTCCATACCATGTAGTAATGTTACCATTACCTTGAAAATCGTCATGAGCTACAGGTGTCTCGTATGAAAAGTCGTCGATATAAGCGATAACATTATCATTATTATTCTCTCCGTTTACTTGGAAAACTATTCTACTAAAATTAGTAGCAGCTGCTTGAGCAGAAAAATCTACCATAACAGATTGCCACTTATCTAACTCTAAAGCAGTAACAACTTCATACTGGCCCTCCCAAGGACTACCAGAAGATCCGTCTTGAAGTTTAACAGAAACTTGATTTGCTGAAGATCCTGTAATTCCGCTAGATGGAATGTGAATTTTAAAAGTAAACTTATTATTTGTGCTTAAATCAAAAACTTGATCAGCATCAAACCTAATGTTCGCATATTGCCCTCCAGTATCTTCATATTTAAGAACATTTGCAGAAGCATTTCCAGTGCTAACAGGATTAGCTACTATTGATGAAGCGGCAGCGTCATCAACCCATGTAACAGTTCCGTTTCCTTCAAAATCATCAAAAATTACTTGGCCTCCTGCTGAAACTACTTTTTTAATATCATCTAAGTGATAAACTCCAGGAGTGGCAGACCCACCATCGATAAAAAATACTAATTTTTTGAAATCAGCTGTTCCATCCCAATCAGCACCTGGGTTAGGCCAAGCTTGAGCAGTAATAGTTGAAAGGTCAAACGTAACCGTATTCCAACCTGCGGCTGTAAAGTTTTGTGAAAGTTCAATATACTCGTCAGCACCACTTTGTTCTAATTTCATCATTAATGCATGTTGAACAGCATCGGGTGAATAAATTTTTACAGAATATGTGTTATTAGCTCCACTAACTACACTTATTGGTACATCTAAAATTATTTCTGCAGTTTCCCAGTCATTTCCTCCATTAGTAACTTTTCCTGTGATATTTGAAGAATTATCTGGGTCAGTCGACAGCTCAAAAGCTGCTCCACCAACTCCACTAAATTTTTCTTCTTCATCAAAATTTATTGGAAGTTT
>ENA-OSJC01001862-OSJC01001862.1-marine-metagenome-genome-assembly--contig:-NODE-1862-length-16562-cov-8.446588_pt1 | contig 16562 bp, 16 predicted proteins | sample MGYA00237885_ERZ534234 | MGnify/ENA primary metagenome ERZ534234 (study PRJEB26413, sample SAMN06343907) | marine metagenome | isolation source: coastal waters | place: Atlantic Ocean: West Antarctic... | reverse complement strand
TTGCTATTTTTATATCTTGTAAAATATGGGGTATCTAAAATAGCATATTCAGCATAATCAAAATGTTCCATACTTTTGGCGCTTATTTTAAACTTTATAGCACCATTCTTTTTAGTTTGTATACTATTAAAATTTCTAATATAAAATTCAGGACCGCTAGCATTATTATTTTTTTTGACTAATAATTCTTTTTCAACTTCTATTTTAAGCCAATAAGTAATGAAGGCGATTATTAAAGCAAGCACCATTACAAAAATTGTTGGAAGTTTATTTGCCATTTGGCAACTATATTACTTTTGATTCAAAAAGATCATTTATATTTAACATTCCGACCACTTTGTTATTGTTATTAGTTATAAGAAAACAATTAACCTTAAATTTCTCCATTATATTAACTGCCTCAATAGCCATCTCAGAGCCATCAAGCGTTATTGGATCTTTTGTCATACATTCCTCAATGGAAGAGTCAATATTTTTTTTGTTAAGTAATGCTCTTCGCAAGTCCCCATCAGTCAATATTCCCATTAATTTATTTTCATTGTCTACTACCCCAGTAAAACCAACTTTTTTGCTAGAAATTTCTTCTATTGCATCTTTTAAAGAAGATTTAATATTAATAGATGGGATATTTTGGCCAATACGCATAATATCTTTAACTTTTATCAATATATTTTTACCTAAATTTCCACCTGGGTGAGATCTAGCAAAATCTTCAGCAGTAAACTCTCTGAGATCTAATACGCACAGCGCAAGCGCGTCACCTAATGATAAAGAAACAGCTGAGCTTGCTGTTGGAGCTAGGCCTAAAGGGCAAGCCTCCTTAGTGACAGCGGCACTTATGTGGATATTACTTTGACTAGCTAATTCCGAATTGGTATTACCGGATATACTAATAATATAAGCCCCTATTCTTTTTATGGTGGGCAAAATTGATATTAGCTCGCTACTCTGACCTGAATTAGAAAAAAAGATGACAATATCTTCATGAGTGATCATACCCAAATCCCCATGACTTGCTTCGCCAGGGTGCATAAAAAAAGCTGGGGTCCCAGTACTTGCAAAAGTAGAGGCAGTTTTTCTTGCAATATGCCCAGATTTACCCATACCACTCACAACAATTCTCCCGCTACATTTGAGGATTTCATTGACAGCATCACTAAAATTGTTGGAGATATTCTTACTTACCTTAAGAATTTCTTCTGATTCAATAGTGAGGACTTCTTGTGCAAGTTTAATAATCTGATCTGATTTTTTAGTCATTAGTTTTCTTCAAATATATTTATTTAATAAGTATAAAAGGGTTTGATAGTAGAATAAAGCTATATATGAAATTGCTTATAATTTATGTTTGAATCAATCCAATTAATTATTCTTTTATTGGTCAGCTCCGTTCTCATGGTGGCCTTATTTAGGTATTTAAGACTGCCACCTATGATCGCTTATTTTTCTGTGGGGTTAATCTTAGGCCCCTATGCGCTGGGGGTATTACCTGATTCCGAATCAAGCAGACATTTTGTTGAGTTTGGCATTGTTTTTCTTATGTTTACAATCGGTTTAGAGTTTAGTTTGCCTAAATTAAACTCCATGCGACATATTTTATTTGGACTAGGTGGTGCTCAGGTTGTAATAACTTTGGCGACAACAATGATATTTTCAACTTTTCTGGGACTAGAGCTTGCAGCAGCATTTATTATTGGTTCAGCATTGACGATGTCATCAACTGCAATTGTATCTAAAATATTAATGGAAAGAATCGATCTTAATAGTCGCCACGGACAGCTATCTATCGGTATTTTATTATTTCAAGATATAGCTGTAATCCTTATTTTAATTTTAATCCCAGTTTTTAATTCAGAGGTTATTGATTTATACAGTTTATTATGGGTATCTTTGCTAAAGATTATAGTTTTACTATTTATTCTCTTTAAAGTTGGAGAGCCTGTGATGAACTTCTGGTTTGGAATAGTTGCTAAACAAAAATCAAGGGAATTATTTGTACTTAATGTTTTAATGATTACTCTTATTTTTGCTTATGTAACAAAATTAACCGGACTGTCTTACGCTTTAGGAGCATTTCTTGCTGGTATGTTAATTTCTGAAACAAGGTACCGATATCAAGTTGAATCCGACATTGCATCTTTTAGGGATATTTTATTAGGACTTTTCTTTATTAGTATTGGCATGATGGTTAATATAGATGTCTTTATTGAATATTACCCTGAAATATTTTTATTATTCTTTGTATACACCATTTTCAAGGCAACTGTCATAACCTTTTTGGCTAAGCTCTTTAAGTATGAATTAGGTGTTGGAATTAGATCGGGAGTTATCCTGGGGCAAGCCGGTGAGTTTAGTTTCGTAATTCTAGCATTGGGACAAGAGCAAAATCTCATATCTGGCGACATACTTCAGATTATTTTATCAGTATGCTTATTATCAATGTTATTCGCCTCATTTATTATTCCATTTAATGGGCGGATTGCTAGATATATATCAAAAGAATATTTAAAAAATAGTGAGAAATTAGTTAATAAGATCGAAGCTTCTAGTGAAGATTTTAGTGACCATGTAATTATATGTGGCTACGGAAGAGGAGGGCAGTATTTAGGAAGATTTCTTAAAGAAGAAAATATTTTATTTATCGCAATTGATATGGATTTAAATCGTGTAAACGATGCAGCAAATGCTGGTGAAAAAGTGATGTATGGAGATGCCAGTAGAATAGCTGTTTTAAAAGCGGCAGGCATTGAAAGGGCAAAAGCGTTAGTAATTGCATATTCTGACGATAGATCTTCATTGAAAGTATTAAATGTAATTCGTGAAATATACCCAGATTTGCCTGTAATTGTTAGAACTCGTGACGAATCATCAATTCAACAGCTTCAAGATGCTGGGGCAACAGATGTAGTTCCAGAAGTCTTAGAAAGCAGCTTAATGCTTGCATCCCATGCTCTTGTTTTATTAGATGTGCCACTAGCAAGGGTTATAAAAAAAATACGAGCATTTAGAAATGAAAGATATAAAATCTTTAGGGGTTATTTTATGGGCTCTTCAGAAGCAAGTGACGATATGCAAGGTCAAGATCAGTTACAGCTTCATTCAATTGAAGTTAAAAATAATCTCTATTTATTTAATAAGCTAATTAATGAACTACCATTTGATAGATTTAACATTGAAATACAGCACTTAAGAAGACCAAATATGTTGGAAGACATTGAAGTAAGGCAAGATATAAGACTTAAAGAAGGGGATGTAATAGTGATTTTAGGATTACCAAAAGACTTAATTGAATTTGAAAAATTTACAATTACTGGCGAATAGATAATTGACTAAAAAAATTGCAATTATTGGTGGAGGTATCATAGGGTGCTTAACAGCAATTAAATTAAAGGAAAGTGGCTTTGAGGTTTTAGTTGTAGATAAACATGAAATTGGAAAAGAATCATCATGGGCGGGAGCGGGTATATTATTTCCATTAATGCCGTGGAATTATAAACCAAAGGTTTATGATCTATGCATACTAGCCTCAAGTTTTTATGAAAATTTTTCGAAAAAATTATACGACATAACAGGAATAGACCCAGAATATAAAAAAACAGGTATGACACTGATTCCGCCATATGAGAAAAATAAAGTTATTAAATGGGCTAATTCTAAGAATCTTGCATATGAAGAAATAATTTTTAGAAATTCTGAATCTATATACCTTCCATCAGTAGCACAAATAAGATCGCCCAGGCTCATGAAATCAATTAAATTATTTATGAAGGAAATAGGTATAAACATAATTGAAAATATGGAGTTAGCAGAAATTGATTGTAACGAAGGTGTGGTAACAAAATGGCCAACAAAAAAAAATAGCTTTATTGAAGCTGATTATTTTGTAATTACATCAGGAGCTTGGACATCAAACTTAAAAGAAAATTATAAAAGTAAAATATACCCTGTAAGGGGACAAATGATTCAGTACAAAACTTCAAATTTAAAAATCAGAAAAATTTTGTATTCAAACGATTTTTATATTTTACAAAGAAAAGACGGAGTAATAATTGCTGGTAGCACAATTGAAGAAGTAGGTTTTGATCAAACAGTAAATATTGATAAAAAAGAAGCATTAATGAGGAAGGCTGAGGAATTAATCCCAGACCTTGTCAATGTGCAAGTTGAAAACCATTGGGCAGGTTTTAGACCCGGCACAAAAGAAAATATTCCATTTATACAAAAGGATGATGATTATGAAAATGTGTTTGTTAATTCTGGACATTTTAGGTACGGTTTAACAATGGCACCTCAGTCTGCAGAAAATCTCAATGAAATTTTAATAAAATCAATATGATGAGAAATAAAAAACAAGTGATTTGGAGGCTTCTTGATGGTAAGCCAGGACATGAAAAACAATCATTGTCGCTTATCAAAGCTCTAAATTGTGAGTTCGGTGTTAAAACTGTGAATATAGACAGTAGAAATTTTTTATTTTCAATACTATTTTCAATAAATAAAATAAAGAAGCTTCCAAGACCAAATTTTATTATTGGTGTGGGGCATAAAACTCATACTTCATTACTATATTTAAAATTTATCTTCGGAGGAAAATCAATATTAATAATGAAACCAAGCTTGCCTTGTAAATGGTTTGATTTGTGCATAATTCCAGAGCATGACAATTTTGAAGGAACTAGCCTTATATACAAAACAAAAGGGGCTCTAGCAAATACCTCAAACTTAATAAATAAAAATGAAAAAAAAGGAATAATATTAGTTGGTGGAATTTCAAAACATTACGAATGGGATGGAGAGAATATCGCTAGACAGATTGAGCAGTTATTGATTAATAATCCATCAATACAATTTATATTAAGCACTTCAAGGAGAACACCGAAAGATTTTATTATAGAAATAAATAAACTTTCATTTTCTAATTTAAAAATTCACTCAATTCAAAAACAAAATAAAGACTGGTTACAGAATCAAATGAACAAAGCAAAATACGCATGGATTACTGAAGATTCGATATCTATGATTTATGAGTCTTTAACAGCAGGTCAGAACGTGGGATTGATTATTTTAAAGAGTAAATGTACAAGTCGCATTACCAATGAGATAGATAGACTAAAAAAAGAAAGAGTCGTGTTTGCAAATGATAATAGAAGCTATAGAAATAGAAATAAATCCAATTTTGTAATTGATGAGGCAACTAGGTGTGCGAAGCTGATCAAAAAACAATTTATAGAAAAAAGTTAAAAATTAAAATGAAAAAAAATATCATAATTTTAGAACGAAGACTTTTCTCAGCTTTTGGGCATGAGAGGACTCAAATAGAAACAATAAATGAATATTTTAATAATAATAGTTCTTATGTAATAACATTCAAAAATTTCTTAGATTTTCCCAAAAAATGGTAAAAATGATTAAAAATTACAAAATGGATTCGAAGAATGCTGAGGATGGAAAAAAGTATCTAATAAATAAGATACATAATTCACTCAAATTTATTTCAAAAAAAAATATTGATTTTAAATAATAATGAATAAAATTAAATCAAAAAAATTGACAATTGTTCAGGTGCTCCCAGCTCTTAACTCGGGTGGTGTAGAGAGAGGTACATTAGAGATCTCAAAATATTTAGTTTCTAAAAAACATCGCTCAATTGTGATATCGCAAGGTGGCAGAATGAAGGATAAGTTAGTTCTAGAAGGAGGAGAGCATATTGAACTCCCAATAGGTAAAAAATCATTACTAACTTTAAGATTAATTCCAAAAATAATTAAAATTTTACGTAAAAATAAAGTTGATATACTTCATGTAAGATCTAGATTCCCAGCATGGATATGTTTAATTGCAATTAAGTTTATGCAAAACAAAAAAAAACCTTCAATAGTAACAACCTTCCATGGCCCATATTCTATAAATCGCTATAGCTCGATAATGGCAAAGGGTGATGTAGTAATAGCAGTATCAAAGATGATAAAAACCTATATTTTAAAAAACTACAAAATCAACCCAAAAAAAATATTCCTAAATTATCGAGGAGTTGATGCAAAAGAATTTCCATACTTGTTTAAACCTAAAGATTCATGGATTAATGAATGGAATAAAGATAATCCAGAGACAAAAAACAAGATTATATTAACATTACCCGGGCGAGTAACTAGGTGGAAAGGACAAATACATTTTCTTAATATAATTGCATCATTAAATAAAGATAATCCAAATATTCATGGGTTAATAGTAGGGGATGTTGCAGCAAATAAGCTAGGTTTTCTTGAAGAGCTAAAAAATAAAGCTATTAAATTAGGCATTAAAAATAAAGTGTCATTTATAGGTCATCGGAATGACTTAAGGGAAATTATGTCAATTTCAAAAATTGTATTTTCATTATCAAGTGAGCCCGAAGCTTTTGGAAGAACGACTATCGAATCCTTAAAAATTGGTATTCCAGTTATTGGCTATGGTCACGGTGGTGTTGGTGAACAATTAAAAGAGGTATTTCCTCAAGGTATTATTGAAAAAGATGATATTTCTTCAGCCGTTGTTTTATGCAAAAAGTGGATAAAAAAAGCACCAAAAGTTACCAAAACTGACTCATTTAGTTTAGAAACAATGCAACGTAATACATTAAATATATATAAGACTGCTCTAAAGAATAGATGAAAAAAAAATATGAAACTGATCTATGGATAGTAGGAATTGTTAAGCAATCGATATTAGAATTTATAAAAAAACCAGATAAGAAAAAAATTATTTGGCTCTATCCAGAAAATTCATATCAATTTATTGCCGACCCATTTGGTATCTGGAAAAATAATAAACTTTATTTATTTGTTGAATTTTTAGATTATAGGTATAAAAAAGGAAGGATAGATTGTATCGTTTTCGATAAAAATTTAAAGAAAATATCAAGTCAGAATGTACTTAAAAATAAGTCGCATTTGTCATACCCATTTATTATTAAAGATGAAGATAAAATTTATATGATTCCTGAATCAAGTAAATCTGGAAAAACATTTATATATGAGTCAGTAGATTTTCCAATAAAATGGAAAAAAATAAAAGAGGTAATTCCCAATACGGCAATGATTGATACAAGTGTTATTAAATATGAAAACAAATGGTGGATTTTTTATTCCCTACCAGGAAAAAATGGGAGAGCATTGAGAGAACTATATGTTGCTTATTCTGATAGTTTGCTTGGAAATTGGAAGTTGCATTATAACAATCCAGTAAGTAATGATATTGAATTAAGTCGACCAGGCGGAAGACCTTTCATATTGGATAACCTAATACATTTACCGGTTCAGGATTCAAAGAAGACTTATGGCGGCCAAGTTAATATTATAAAGTTATCAAAACTTACACCAAAAGCTTTCAAAGCAGTAAAAATTAAAACAATTAAACCAAACTTGCATAGTATATTTTCAGATGGGTTGCATACTGTAACAGGATGTGGAGATGTAACTTTAATAGATTGTAAAAAACAAGATTTCTCAAGTTCAAGAAGGTGGATTGACTGGCAGAGAAGGATAGGTAGATTTATTCCGTTGATTCGAAACATAAAGTTATGAAAATTCTTCAAGTTATGGGGGGATATCTAGATGGTGGGGCAGAGATATTTTATATTGATGCGCTTTCGGCATTAAGCAACTCTAATATTGAGCAATACGCAATAATAAATAAAAGAAACAAAAAAGGAATTGCGAAATTAAAAGTCCTTAACATTCCATTTAAGACTGTGTCATTTAATAAATTATTTAAGTGGCCGTCAAAATCTACTATATCAAAAGTTATTAAAGAATTTAAGCCAGACATAGCACATTACTGGATGGGAAGAGCTTGCAGCTTCTCAATAAGAGGCGAGCATATTAATATTGGTTGGCATAGCGGATACAGAGGAGTTGAAAGATTTAGAGATTGCGACTACCACATAGCACTTACTAACGAATTAAAAAAACATATAGCTCTCCAAGGTATAGATTCTGATAAAATTTATGAGCTACCAATTTATACAAATGAAAATAACTCTAAAAAAATAAATCGAAAAGATTTTGATACCCCAAGTGACACGCAATTAATATTATCATTATCACGACTGCATCCAGTAAAAGGGATAGATATTCTACTAGACGCGATGGTTAAAGTCCCTGATGTATTTTTATGGATAGCAGGATCAGGACCTATAAAAAAAGATTTAATAAATCAAACTGAAAGATTAGGTTTAGGTGAGCGAGTAAGGTTCCTTGGATGGAGAGATGATAAAGAGGCATTAATGGCGACTTCAGATATTTCTGTTTTTCCATCAAGAAATGATGCCTTTGGAGCAGTTATTATTGAAGCATGGGCAGCAAAGAAACCAAATATTGCATGTAAGTCACCTGGTCCTAAAGCGATTATTTCAGATAATTACGATGGATTATTAGTTGAGATTGACGATGTAAATCAATTAGCAGATGCAATTAAAAAAGTTATCAGTAATAATAAGCTAAGACAATCATTAGGAAATAATGGCTATAGAAAATTTATGAAAAAATATAGTGAGCAAGCATTTTCGAAGAACATCATAAAGATATATAGCTCAGTAATTAAATTAAAAATTAAATAAAATATGCAACAAAAAAAACAGAATATCTTACTTATTAAGCATGGAGCGTTTGGAGACTTAATCCAATCTGATGGAATATTCAAAAGTATTAAAATAAGACATTCAAAAGATAATTTAATTTTACTGACATCTTCATCATTTAAAAATTTAATGAAAGCCAGCCCTTACTTTGATGATGTTATTATCGATAATCGTTTTCCATTATGGAATTTAAAGAGTTATTACTATTTAATTAAGCAACTTAATTCTTATAACTTTTCTCATGTTTATGACTTACAAAATTCACAAAGAACATTAAGGTATAAAACTTTGTTATTAAAGAATGCACTATGGGTAACAACTAATAGAAAAGACCATCCTCAGTCTGGACTTCAGGGTTTAATCGATATGCTAAAAGATAATGGCATGTTGGCCCAGGAAATTTATGACCCAGATATTACTTGGATGGTGAATGATGTTTCTTCTTTACTAAAAAGAAAAAATATATCAAAAAAATATGTAGTTTTAATTCCTGGTTCATCTAGAAAGCACCCAGAAAAAAGATGGCCATTTTACAAACAGCTTGCAAAAGACTTTATTGATCGAGGATTTGATGTTGTAAATATTTTAGGACCAGATGAGTTAGGCTTAAATAAAACTTTATTAGGCCATAAATTAGAATTATTGGAATGGGGTGATCTTGCAGGAGTTATTAATAAATCTTTATTTGTAATAGGAAATGATTCTGGTCCAAGTCATATTGCATCATGTTTGAAAAAGCCAGGCTTAGCTCTCTTTGGACCAACTACATCTGGAGCAAAATCTGAATTATCAAGACCACCATTTAGAATTATTGAAACAGAAGATCTCGAAAAATTTACTAAAGTTAACTTAATTATATCTATTAAAGAGTTTTATAGTTTTTTGAAGTAACTAATACCCAGCCAATAAGCATCCAAATTGTAGCACCAATCCAATTATTAAATAAACTTATACCTGCAATTAGTGGGAAAAAGCAAATAAAAATTAAGTTAAAAGACATAGTTAAAAGTAGCCATTCTTGTTTTTGATATAAGGATTTTAGACTTGAAAACGCAATTGAGACTACCATTGTAAAATACAACATGAATCCAATAATTCCTGTTTCTGATAATAATTCAAGAGAAATGTTGTGGGGGTGATAACATACTCCCCCTCCAGAACCAAAGTAACCCAAATTAATACAAACTTCACGATATTGATGAAAACCTACACCAAATATTGGGCTTTCCATCCATACAGCATAAGCACTTTTAAAAACTAGCATGTAGTCAGAAGAGCTAAAATTTGAAAGCTTATACAATAGGTCAGTAATCATTCGGTCATTTAAATTAGGAAATACTTGTTGGGCTAAAGTAAGAACACTAATAATTAACAACAAACTAAAAAGAATATAATTCCGAATTTTGTTGTATTGAAGGAATAAACCTACACTCACTATACTTGCCCCACTGATAAAAATAATTAAAGCCATTCTTTCACCTGTTATATAAATAGACAATATTCCAAGTAATAATATTAGAAAGATAAAAGATAAATTCTTAATTGGCGTTTGAATATAGTTGATAAAGTAACCAAGATACAACAGAAGGAATAAATATCTAGCTATAAAAATTCCAGGGACTGGATTATCTCTAAACGGACCAGTTAGTCGAGTGACATTGTGTGAGTAACGAGGGTTACCCAGCAAATCGAACTCAAAAATATATTGCCACCAAATATCGATAACAATAAAACTCAAAGTAAATAACATTGCCATTAAAAATTTCTTACGTGACTTGTAGTCATGAAGTAGCCACATAGATAAAGCCATTGCAAATAAAGGCCATCTTATAAAAGCAAGAGAATATAAAAAACTTTCTGAAGTATTTATACTTAAAGGAGTATTAATTAATAATAAATATAACCAGAATATTAAACTAAAAATAAACCATTTTTGTTTTAGCCAGCCCCAATCATTTAAATTATATGAACGGTATAAAAAGATGAGGCCTATTATTAGTACAGTTATATCTGCAATACCACGGAAAAAAATTAGTAGTAGAGGTAAGCTTATAAGAAGTAAGTTTTCAAATTTAAAAGAGGTAGTATTCATCGTAATTTAATACCTAATAGCACCTCAGGCAATTAATAATAAAAAAATATTATATATGACTATCCATTTTTATATCAGAATTTCTAAGAGTATGAGAGAATAATTAGTCATGAACTTAAAATTAAATTCAATACATACTTTTGTAATAAGCCTTTCTTATGAAGAATTAAGGCGAAAATCCATGGTAAATAAACTAACTGAAGTCCTTGGAACATTTGAATTCTTTGATGCAATAGATGGAAAAAAAATAAATTTATTAAAACACAAAGATTATCAAGGATTAAGGAGACGACTTTGTTATGGAAAAGATTTGACACGAGGAGAGCTAGGTTGTTATTTTTCTCATAGAGCAGTGTTAGAAAAAATAGTTAAGAATAGAATACCTATTTCATTAGTATTGGAAGACGATGTAGTTTTATCTAAAGATTTTAGACTAGTTTTAGATAATTTAATCAATTCCCCATATCCATGGGAGGCTGTTAGATTTCTGGGTAAACCAAAAATTGCAACATTAATGCAAACTAAAGTATTGAAATTATATAAAGATTATTATTTAACAAGGTTAGCAACATCTCCTGGAGGAGCTTATGCATATTTAATTTCTAATGCAGGAGCAAAAAAACTACTTAAATCTATGAGAAAAGTTTCATGTCCAAATGACACAATAATGGGACTCCCTTGGAAGTCAGGACTCGACGTGTTAACGGTGCAACCGGGAATTGCAACATGGGATAAAAATTTTGAATCTGCCATCGGTAACGAAAGATATGATAAAAATAAGCTAATTGGATGGGAGAGATTGGTTTACCCTGTTACTCGTCTATTATTTAAACTTCAGGAAGGAGTGTTAAAAAAAGCATTCTATTTTATAAGGGTTTTAAAAGATAGAAGGCTAAGACGTGAATAAATTTATACTGAAAGCTTTAATCTTTGCCGCCGCCTTAATCCCTTTATTTTGGGTTCAAGTAATAGGGGTCTTGATTGGGCGCATTTTTAATTTACTTAATGCAAGAAGTAGGAATTTATTGGTTGATAATCTTACAAATTCAAATATATATAGGGACAAGAATGATTTAAAAAAGGCAATAAATAAAAATATTGGAGAAACAGGTAAAACTATGCTGGAAGGCTTTTCAATATGGTCTAGTAAGGAAAGTAGAGTTTTAAGCTGGGTAAAAGAAGTAAAAGGTATGGATGACGTTAAGAAAGTGCAGAATAATAAAAAAGGCATAATATTTTTAACTCCTCATTTGGGGTGTTATGAAATCACTTCAATTTATTATGGTTCAAAATATCCCCTTACTATTTTGTATAGACCCCCAAGACAAAAATGGCTTGTAAATTTGATTAAGCAAGGCAGAAAAAAAGGTTTACATACTCTTGCCCCAACAGATAAATCTGGGATAAGAAAAATATTGAAAGCATTAAATAATAATGAAGCAGTTGGGATACTCCCAGATCAGGCGGCAAACAAAGGGGAGGGGGAATGGGTTAATTTTTTTGGCCGTTCAGCATACACGATGGTTTTAGTTAGTAAACTTGTTAAGAAAACTGGAGCCAATGTAGTAATGACAACTGGTGAAAGATTAGAGAATGGTAAAGGATTTAAAATTCATTTTAGAGTCTTAGACCCTAATACAGTTTCAACACCGAGAAAATTAAATAAACTGCTAGAAGATGAAATTAGAAAAGCCCCTACACAATATTTGTGGAATTACGATAAGCATAAAGGTTACGATTCAAAAATAAAAAAATCTATTTAAGTTGATGATGAAAAAAATAAAAAAAGATAAAAATGTTAAAAAAATTCTCTTTATCACATTATCTAATATTGGAGATGTAATATTAACAACACCGACAATTGAATCACTTCATTTTAAATTTCCTAATGCAACTTTTGATATTGTTGGAGACAAGCGTTCAAAAATCTTATTTAAATATTGCCCCTATATAGATAACTTTTTTGAAAAAGACAAGAGTTTAGGATGGCGAGGTGTTGTAATGTTGATTAAAAAGTTAAGGAAAAAAAAATATGACCTGGCGGTTGATTTAAGGTCAGATGGAATTTTATATTTTGTAAAAGCTAAGAAAAAATTATTTAAGACTTCAAATAAGTCCAGTTTAACGATTCATAGCGCCGAAAAACATTTTTTGTCTCTTAAAAGTATTATTGATGACAATTTGCCATTAACTACTATTTGGCTTTCAGATAAAGAAAAAGAACTTGCAAGGAAAATTTTTAGTAAATATAAGAATAATCGCCTACTAACAGTTGGGATAGGCGCAAATTTTGAGGGAAAAATTTGGGATGTTTCTAATTATCAAGAATTAGCAAGTATCCTAAAGGAATTCTTTGATGTAATTATTTTAGTTGGTGATAAAAATGATGCTATTTTATCTAAAGAGTTTACTTTAGGGCATAGGGGAAAAATTATTGATTGTTGCGGGCATTATAACCTTTTGGAAACAGCTGCAATTATTAAAAAATCAGATTTTTTTGTTGGGAATGATTCTGGATTAGGTCACATTGCAAGTGCTGTAAAAACAAAATCATTTACAATTTTTGGTGTAGGTGAGCCTCATAGATACAGTCCTTGCGGCGATGATGCATCATGGGTGCAACATAAAAGTTATGAAATTAATAACATTAATCCAAAAACTGTTGCAAATAAGATTATTAAGCAATTAAAATAATTCTTATTTCCTTTGGTCTTTTGCTACCCATGCCCCTGATTTCCCACCATGTTTTTCTATTAACTTAATTTCTGAGATTACCATATTTTTATCAGAAGCTTTACACATGTCATATATAGTGAGAAGTGCTACTGAAGCAGCAGTTAAGGCCTCCATCTCTACACCTGTATTTCCAGAGCAACCAACAGTTGATTGGCAGTAAATTTTTTTCTCGTGAGTATCAATCTTAAACTTAATATCAATTCGATTTAAATTAATATTGTGGCAAAGGGGAATTAAGTACGATGTTTTTTTTGCTGCTTGGATTGCTGCAATTTTGGCAACAGTTAAAACATCTCCTTTTTTTAGATTCCCAATTTCAACTAAATTAATAGTTTCTTTATTTAATTCAATAAAGCCAGTTGCAATTGCAACTCTATCAGTATCTTTTTTTTTAGATATATCTACCATTTTGGCATCACCATTTTTATCTATATGTGAGAGCATAGGTTTATAATACTTATTTTAAATATCAAACATTATAATAACTTTAAATAAATTTATGAAAAAGCTTTTATTTTTTATTTTTTTGATTTCCAATCTATGCTTTGCTAACGAATTGCCCGATTTGGGTGATTATAGCGAAACAATAATTGGGGCTCATGAAGAAAGAGTTATTGGAAGCCAAATTCTTCAACAGGTCCATCAAAGTAACTCTGTTATTAATGACGTTGAAATTGAAGATTACTTATATAGCTTAACAAATAATTTAGTAAAATCTAGTAATTATTCCGGAAGTGGGCTAAAATTTTTTATAGTTAATGATCGATCTATTAATGCGTTTGCAATGTTGGGTGGTGTTATTGGAGTCCATACGGGACTTATTTTATCATCCAATTCTGAATCAGAACTTGCTAGCGTATTAAGTCACGAGATCGCACATGTTAGCCAACGACACTTGGCCAGATTGATAAGCAAACTTCAAAAAGATTCTTTTAAATCATATCTTGGAATAGGATTGGCATTATTATTGGCTAGATCAAATCCGGATTTGGCAAGGGGAGCATTAACAGCATCACAAGCATTAGGGGTTCAAACTGTATTAGATTTTACTCGGCAAAACGAAAAAGAAGCAGATCGTGTTGGATTAGAGATTCTGTATAAAGCAGGTTTTGATGTTAGAGGCTCGATAGATTTTTTTAAAACTTTACAAAAAGGTAACCGTTATTCATCAGGGGCATCACCTTCTTTTCTTAGAACACATCCAATTACCTCTGAACGTATTAGTGATATTGAGAATCGCTTAACAGAATATCCATACAAACAACGCTTAGATAACCCAAGCTTTCATTTCGTAAAAGGAAAAATTAAAGTATTTCTTCAAGAAAAAAAATCAATAATAAATCAATTAGAAAGTAATTTAAAAAATAAAACCTATGCAAATGAATTAGGAGAGAGATATGCCCTGTCATATGCTTATTTAATAAACAATGATTTTAAAAGTGCCACAAGGGAATTGGAATGGATTAAGAGTAAGAATATTCAGAATCCAATGATTGATCAATTAAATATTGAAATTTTACTTAAAAAAGGCAAAAGCAATGCTGCGTATTTGGCACTAAAAAAAGCACTTATTAAATATCCAAATTACAGAGCATTTGTTTATGAGTTAGGGAATTATTTTATCGAAATAAAATCTACAAATGAAGCTGTCAAATTTTTACAAAGTTATAAAACAATTTTTCATAGTGATCCAGAGATATATAAGTTGCTAGCAAAAGCATACTCGTTAAGCGGGAGACAGATTTTACAATATGAGAGTCTTGCAGAATCATTTTATTATAGTTATAACTTACAGGAAGCAATAGTGCAAATGGATATGGCGGCAAGAGCTCGAGATGGTAATTTTTATGAAAAATCTAGAGTTGAGGCACGCTTAAAAGAGCTTCAAAGGGAAAAAGAAATTTATGAAATAAGTAAAGAAAACTTATGATAATAATTATTTATTAATCATATATATATAATTAATTATACAAATTAAAGAAATTCCTTAAAATTACGTTTTTAAATCAAAATGTGAAAGAGGAAATTTATAATGAGTTCACTAATAAATAGTAGCGTTAAACCTTTTAGTAATAAAGCTTATCATGCAAAAGATCAGTACGGTGAATTTATAGATATTACTGAAGAAAGTTTAAATGGACATTGGTCCGTATTTGTCTTCTACCCAGCAGATTTTACTTTTGTTTGCCCTACCGAATTAAGCGATCTTGCAGATCATTATGAAGAGTTAAAAAAATTAAACGTCGAGATATATGCTATCTCTACAGATACTCATTTCAGTCACAAGGCTTGGCATGATTCTTCCGAATCGATAAAGAAAATAAAATTCCCAATGCTTGCAGATCCTACAGGAGCTTTGGCTAGAAATTTTGACGTTATGATCGAAGAAGAAGGATTAGCATTAAGAGGTACTTTTATTATTAACCCTGAAGGTAAAATTAAAACAATTGAAGTTAACGATTTAGGCATAGGACGTTCTGCAGCAGATTTAGTTAGAAAGGTTCAAGCGGCACAACATATTGAAGCTAATCCAAACGAAGTTTGTCCTGCATCTTGGAAACCAGGAGCCGAAACACTTACACCAGCATTAGATTTAGTAGGAAAAATTTAATTTATTTAAATAAATTCTTTTGATTCATTTCTTTAAGAAGTGGAATAGTAATAGGCCGTTTAGTTTTGAGTGACCAACGGTCTAATGCGTCTAGGGTAGCAATAAGTGAATGCAGATCTCTTTTGTAGTACCGAAGTAAGTATTCAATTATTTCAATTTTTAGATTAAGCCCTCTATCTTTAGAATATCTCTTCAAAGCCTGTTTTTTTTCAATATCGGATAGCAGTCTAAGCTTGTAGACTAAACCCCAGCTTAAACGACTAGCTAAGTCATCTCTTAACATCATTTTATTAGGGTTATTATTTCCTGTAACTAATAGTTTTTTATGTGCGGATTTGTGGTCATTGTAAAGATTAAAAATATCAATTTGTTTACTTTGGCTAGCTTGGTCAATATCCTCTATTATTGTAATATTTTGATTTTGAATTGCTTCGGCCAAGTGAGATTTTCCACAACCTTTATCTCCCCAAATATAAATAAAAAATATATCATTCTCAGGCAAAATA
>ENA-OSJC01001861-OSJC01001861.1-marine-metagenome-genome-assembly--contig:-NODE-1861-length-16566-cov-6.937413_pt1 | contig 16566 bp, 24 predicted proteins | sample MGYA00237885_ERZ534234 | MGnify/ENA primary metagenome ERZ534234 (study PRJEB26413, sample SAMN06343907) | marine metagenome | isolation source: coastal waters | place: Atlantic Ocean: West Antarctic... | reverse complement strand
TCAGACGTGTGCTCTTCCGATCTTATACCTAATGTGTATGCTAAAGCTCTTGGCAAAGGAATTAACTGGGCAACATATGCATTAACATACAACGCTAACTTTGCAGACACACTACAAGAACACGAGGATGCTGTTGGTAGAGAATTGACTAGTGGAGAAAAAGCAAAGGCCGCACTTGTAGCTTCAGGTGTTACATGGCTAGACATGCTTGCTCCTATTAAGGGTGCTAATGCTACCTCTTCCATGATAACTAAAACATTTGGCAAAGGTGGACTGAAGACCACTAAATCGGCTCTTGAAAAAGTAGTTAACCAGAACAGACAAGGGCTAAGAAAACAATTAGGTCTTGGTGGTAAACACTTAGGCAAGCTGATAGGCACAGAGATGCTTACTGAGGGTGCACAAAAAGGTATACAAATAGCTACCAGTGCTACTCCGGGAAAGTTATTTACAACTGAAGGTGCTCAAGACATACTTGAAGAAGCAGTAATTGCTGGTCCTATAGTGGGTGGTATTGGTGCTCCGGGTGCTGTTGGTGTAGCAAGAGAATCAAACAGAGACATAGGCACAGCAAGAAGATTAGCTGAAGGATTTAATCGTCAGGTCATGGAAGGTGAAAGTCCAACCAACCAGAAAGAAGCAAAGAACTTAATAGACTTACCAGAATTAGACACTCCAATAAAAGACTTAGCTAACAAAGGAAATGAATTAGCTAAAAAAGTTACGGGTGTTGACTTTAAAGGAGCAGTACAGTCTGCAACAAAAGGACTAGCATTCAAACCACTTAATGATTTAATTAAGATTAGGAATGAAGCTAAGACTGGTGCAGAATTTAGTGCCGCAAACAACGCTTATCAAAGATTTGCACCTACAGGTACAGGCAGTGGTGCAACACAGGTAAGAGAAAATTTCTATAGTATAAAAGAAACTAAGACAGGACAGTATCTAGCACCTGTAATAAATGTATTAAATAAATACGCAAAGAAAAGAACAGGCATAGGATTTATAGGTCAAAGCATTGACCCTGAGATTAGCAAGTACATTACTCAGTCACTTAAAGGTGAGAAGATAACAGCCAAGCCACCAGCAGAATTTATAGCTGGGTTTAAAGCAAAGCCAGCAACAGCTACAAAATCTAATCCCGAAAGGCTTAGTGATTTAGATGTAATAAAAAAACAAAGAAAGGCTGTTTTTGATGACTTGACTGCGGCTGGATTAGACATAGGTTATGTTGAAAATTATCTAAGCAATCCAATTAACTCTGAATCTGTAAAGGAAAATAGAGAAGGATTTATTGTAGCTTTAATTAGGTCTAGTGAACAGGCAAATAAAGAGAACCCAAATGTATTTGCAATAACAAGAGAGGGTGTTCCTGCACAAGACGGTAAGGCGGCACGCAAGGGTGCTGAGCAGATTGCTGATGACATTATTAATGGTATTGAACCAGACATATTAACTGCTAGAGAAGAAGAAGCAGTAAGCCAAGAGTTTAAAGGACAGAAAAGAAAAGGATTTGAAAAGAGCAGGGCGGCTGCTTGGAAATACTTGGACAGCTATGCTTCTAAGGAAGGCTTTAACTTTAGAGAACAGGACATTGAGAAGGTACTTACTGGTTACATGCAGAAGGCGGCAACAAGAGTTGCATCTGTTACTGCTTTTGGTGAGGGCGGTACTGGCTTAAGAGAAGATTTAAAAGTTCTTGAGGACATGGGTAAGCTAACAAAGCAACAGCGTGATAAAGTATATGATGTTTATGATGCGGCCCATAACACTTACAAAAGAAACACTGACAAGAACTGGTCCGCAATTAGTAAGATGGCAACAACTGTTGGTGCTGTAACACACTTAGGTCTTGCTACTATCTCATCTATTACTGAGCTTGCTTGGATAGGTGAGCGTGCTGGCTTTTCTAACATGATAAAAACATTACCTAAAGCACTGGCCTACACTGTACAGGGAATTTATCGTGGTGTAAGAGGTAAGTATGTAGAGCCGGGTGAAGGTGCACAGGCCATGGCTACGCTAGGATTTAACCTAGACCCTAGAGTTAATGAAAGACTAGACCAGATATTTTCTACTGACCACAACATGGTAGTTAGTGCATACTTTAGAACATTTCTTGGTGGATTCTTAACACAGTGGACAAACTTTAATAGAAACTGGGCGGCTCAAGCAATGATGACTAACATCAATAGAAGAGCAAACCACATTATAGCAGGCACTTTATCTGACATAGAACAGATGAGGCTGACTGATGAGCTTAAAGAAAATGGAGTTAGCAATGATGAGTTTAAATACATAGCTAATGCTTTTACAAATAAAGAAGGTAAAGTAATAGTTGACATTACTAATGAAGGAATACTAAACCAGAAAATGCCAAACGACAAGACAGTAAGAGATGTCCTTGTTCCTTGGTTGCATAAGGTAGTAGATGATGTGGTTGTACACCCTAAAGCTACTAACAAACCATTGTGGATGTCAGACCCTAGATTTGCAATCATAGCACAGCTTAAAACATTCCCCATTGTGTTCGGTAACACAGTAGTAAAGAGACTCTTAAGAAAAATGAATCCTAAACAATGTAGCCCAGACTTTGGTGCGGCAGTTGGTGCTGTTGGTGGCATAGCTGCGGCCTATGCTTTAGTGCAGATAGGTGAGTTCATGAAGGATGCTATCAAGGGAGAAGATTTTGAATCACCGGGAATGCGAGAAACATTAGACAGGTCTGGACTTACTGGTGCTGTTGGTATGCTAGGTGGTGCTGGAAGATTCCAGGATGGTGCAACTACATCTTTAATAGGTGTTGGTGCAGGGTTTGTTGACAGAGCATTCAAGGATGTAATAACTCCTCTCTATACAGGTGAAGACTTAGCCGCTAAGTTAGAAGCAGGAATGAACCTTACTGATTGGCTTACTGAAAGTTTAGATGGCTCACTAGGTGTAGTAGGAAAATATTATAAACCATTTGAATGGTATAAAGAGGATTAAGTATGGGATGTGGAACTAATATAGTACCGGGATTTGCAGAGTTTGATAAAAAATACAAGAAAGATGTAAGAGACCCAGCGTTAGAAGCTAAGATGAGCTATGAATTAAGTAAGTCAGGTGACACTCAAGTGCCAAACACTATAGCAACATATAGAAAAGTAAAGAAAAAACATTTCGCAGGTGTCAAGGGTTCAGACATGCTAGACTACGGTGCTGGATTAGGCATAGCCGCAGAAGAATTTGGTATGGATTCCTTTGAGCCTTATGCTAAGGAAGGATTCACTCCCAACTATACAGAAGCCAGCCAAATAGATAAGAAGTATAAAGGAATTATAAGCAACGCTGTTATAAATGTACTGCCTATGGAGCAAAGAGTTGAGGCTGTACAGAATATAGGTGGTAGCTTAGCAGTTGGTGGTAAGGCAGTAGTTATGTCAAGAAAGACAACTGACCTTGACAGTTTAAAAAATCCCCAGCCCTATGAAGATGGTGTAATAACTCAAGGCAAGGGAACTTTCCAAAAAGGATTTGGATATGATGAAGTCTTAAACTTTGTTAAGTCTATTCTTGGTCCTGATTACTCAGTTGTTAAGACTGGTGTTGGTAGCAATGGACTTCTTATAACTAGACTTAAGTAGCTATAGATTTAAGTAGCTTGGCTATGTTAACCAAGTACATCTTGGATGCTTTGTTGTCACCACCCATGACTTCATAAGGTTTCATCTTCTCTAGTGTGGTGCGTAACTTGTCTGTCTTAAACATAAGACTGCAACACAACTCATTATCTTTAACTAGATTGTGTACCCAGACCTCAGCCTCTGTGCTGGTCAGTCCTGATGGCTTACCGTAGCTTTCAATCTCTATACATATGTTACCTGTGGTTGCCCACTTGTCTCTCTCTGTTTTAATTTCACACTGCTTAGCACCGGAGAAAACTTCATCTATATGTTCTTCCCACTGTTTACCAAATTCTAAATCAACATCAAACTTTCTCAAGACTTTAATGTCTTTGCTTTTATTTAGTGACAATTTCTTCTCCTTTTATTTCAACAACAACACAATTCTCTTTACCTATGCCACCAAATTTTGTGGTAATCTTAGTTACATAATCATAGTGGTCATCAACAATAACTCCACGCTCAACCAGTGTGTCCATAAGAAACTTATGCATAGGGAATGTGTAGTTGTCTAAGTCTTTTTTTCTATTGTTATTAAAGTATATAGTATAGCTTGGTTGTATAACACTATACTTTGGTAGTGTGTCTACAAACTCACTGACTATTTCACTATAGTCTTTCTTTACTTTGTTCTTAGAAAAATGATGTAGATTTCTAAAGACATTAAGACTTAGTAAGTTAGTTTTTTTCTTATCACCTCGACCTTTTGTGTATGTAGGTAGAGGAAGAATTCCTTTAGACTTCATTGCTTGTCCTCTGCAAGTATAACTTCTATTTGTTTCTCTATAAAGAAGCGGGCTTTCCTTAAGTCATCCAGTCTTCCGTCACCCTTGTGCTTATGCTCCCATCGAGACAAGTATTTAATTGCACTGGCTGTTAGGTATGCAAAGTTCTGGTCTATTATAAAGTCTATTACTTCTATCTTACCTTTTGTGTAATGACTTGGTGAATTTATTTTATCTTCGGACATTTTCCTTCTCCATTGTAACTTGGAGGTCTCATCCATTTGAACAAGACCCCAAGTTTTAGTTGACTTAGGCTGTTTCACCACCACCTAACCATCCAAAGACTAGTGCCACTACGACAATGCCTAGGAAGATAGTTAGTGAACGGTTCTTTAGTACAGCATCTACAACTTCCATTACTTTTTCCATCTTGACTCCTTTATTATTAAAATTACCACACAATTAAATGTGTGAGTTACCTATGTGCTATACAAGCCACCCCTTTCTTAATGCTTCTAGCCACTGGGTGATGTAGATTAGACATCCTGTAGAGACTATTGCAAGTAAAAAATATGTTGTATGTAGTAGTGTTGTTAGTATTTTCATTCTGTTCTCCATCCATCGCACATGTTTGAATCAATATCCATAGGCTTACAAATTAACTGCTCTTCTATTATAGTAGGCAGGTCCTTTGAGCTTTCATCAAGAAATATAATGGTTACTCCTACTACTATTATCATTAGTAAGTTCATTCCATTTCCTTGTCTTCTTCAACCAAGTCAACCATCTCACATATGCTTCCAGTACAGGCCAGTGTCTTAGTGCCCACTGTCATGTCTGTTAATTCATACTCACTAATCAAGTCCCAGTTCACAGCTTTTGGCATCTTCTTAGCCAGTGCTGTGTACTCTGCTTTAGTGCAGTCTTCATATGGTGCTTGCTGATATGAGTGGTCAGAGTGTGGTAAAAAAGAGACACCACTAACTTCATCAAAATGTTTGTATGTCCATGCTCCTACTTCCATCCACTCATGCTCTCGCACACTGATGGTGACACTAGGCTTGTGCTCACAGTAATATCTTTGGTAAGTGAGCCATAGTTCTAGCTGTTGTATTGCAGTCCTGTCATTCCTAAGCACAGCACCCTCTGGTGCTTTCATTGGAAAGGTAAACACCTTAACACTATTAGGTTTCATAACATCAACCTCACATGGTATGCCTTGGTCTTCCATTAGCTGGGCAATTGGGTCTTTAGAATCTGCCCTTACCCTGCGTAAATAATAATCATTGTGCCTAGTATGTATACCACTGGCACTATCAACCAACTGACTGACTGTACCACTAGGTTTAATAGCAGTAGTGGCAGTAGCTTGACTAATGCCTAACAGATTTGACCAGTGTTCATTCTGCTTTACTGTTTCTTTACGCAAGTCAGAAAGAAAATCAGGAAGGCTACGCTTACCATAATGTCCTCTGTCTACATTACTACCATTCATAAAGCTGTTGTCCATGATGCCAGTTAATGACACACCTAGTAGTGCTTCATCTTCTGTATTCTGTACCCACTTAGGTCTTAGTCTTCTGATGTCAGTTAGTGATGCTTGGAATGTACCAAGTATAGTAGCCAGTCTGACTTTACGCATGATGTCTTTCTGTGTGTCCTCTGCCCTGACCACAACCTCAGTCAAGTTACAGAACTGTCCATCTCTCAGTATTATTTCACTGCATGGGTTGCATCCAAAGTGGTGTGTAGTATCACGCCTGCCATTCTTAGCTACCTGTTTAGTTGCGGCTTCTCTATTAAAGATACCACGCTCACCAGACTTAGACTCATACAATGATGTCCACTCTTTCATGAAGATGCCAATGTCTGGCTTCTCTGTGTAGCACACGCTGTTGTTAGACAATGCCATCTCTGGTGTATCACTCCACCACTGACCAGACTTAGCACTACGCATACGCTCATCAGTTAGATTGCTTAAAGAAATCAACGCACTACGCCTGACCCCACCTACTACAACTACCTCCGCAATCTTACACATCATGCGGTGACACTCATAGCTGGTTAGCTTACGACCACCAGCCTCTTTAAATATTTCAGTAGCAAAATGGAACAAGTCTATTAAAGGCTTAGGTCCACTAGCTCTACCTCCAAAGGTACTTAGCCTAGCACCCTTCGGTCTGACTCTAGAGAAATCCCACTTAGGCATCTCACCATCATACAAGTACACAATTAGTTTACGGAATGCGGACTGCCATCCTTCTTTAGAATCTTGAACCACAATGACATCATCTATGTCTATCATCTTGTCTGGTACATCAGGTAGTTTTCTAACAAACTGTCGTTCAACACTAAAGCCTACACCAGTACCATGCATTAGGATGTATAAACATTCATCAAATGCTTTCCAATGGTCAACACTTAGATAGGCACAGTTGTACCCAGCTATGTTGTTTTCTTTGAGTGCCTTGCCTGCAGTCATCAGTGCTCTCATACTAGGCATGACCTCTAGATTAACAACAGCATCTTCAAGTATCTTTCTAGTCTTAGGCACTAACTCTTGGTCGGTGTTGTTCTTTAGGTGGTCTTCCATAAAGTCAAAGTAACGGGCTACTGTTTCTTCCCATGTCTCTCTTCTTTTCTTCTCAGGTAGCCACCTTGCGTACCTGCTTAATGCAATAAAATTCTGATAGTCGTTTGGTAATGTGTTCATTCTTCCTCCATTGGGTCAATGATGATGTCAACCATTCTCTCGCCTTCATCATCGTAATAATCTTTATAATGTAACCTGCCTTCTCTATGCATAAGCACAGCATCGGTAATTCCTTTTTGGTATGCCTGTTTGTGTGCGTAGTATATAGAACCAGCACCTAGTGTTATGAGTGCACCACTTAGCCATATGTATTCCATTAATATTTCTCCTCAAATTCCTCTAAGAACCTTTCCTGTTTATCAATTAGTCTGCCTTCAAATGCTTCAAGCAATTCTTCAGGCTCAATTTCTAATTCATCACAGATTAAGCACACATCATATGTAGCCGCGATGTATGCTTTTAGTTCGGGTAGTTGTTTCAAAAGTTAGCTCCTTGATTAACATAGTAATTAGTTATCTTACCAGATGGAATAGGTCTGGCATCTAAGTTACCCTTGCCATAGCAATCTTCTTTAAAACCACAGAAAGAACAGGTCATACACAATTTCTCTTGTGTCTTGGCTTTGTTCCATGTGGTTGCGTTAGCTAGACGCATGGGTGGTGTATCCAGTTCCATCTTCTCTTTTAAACTAACAATGTAAGTGTCTATGTCTTGCTCTAACTCTTGCTTGCACAGTTTAAGTGTTGATTTGTTTTTGTTCAGGGCTAAGAAGTATCCTTCTTTCCTGTTGTCTCCTTTTCCATAAGCTGACAGTTGTTTGATGTAACCAAACGCATCACCATCTATGCCAGTCTCTGTAAACTTGTTGTCCCATGACCACGCACTGGCTGTCTTGATGTCCACTAACTCACCGTCTATGGTGCAGTCCTGTGAGCCATTGATGCCTTCTACTGTGTGCTTCTTCTGTTGCTCAGTAATCTCGTGACCTGATAGCTTAACCAGAGCAACAAGCACTGCCTCTAGCACATGCCCCTGCAAGAATGTTAGGTACACCTCTCCCTTGATTGGCTCTTGAGTGTGTCCCTTGTAGTTGTACCACTGTGCCCTCTCACATCTACCTATGCCAGACATCCTTAGTCCACGGTTTTCTTTGTATGGTGTAAAAGCATTCTTTATTGCCTCTTCAACCTCTCTTCCTGCTTGCATTGCTATTGAACTTAAGTCTCCAGAATAATCCTTTGACTTCATAACATCATAGATGTCAGGTATTACTGTATGAATAGACTTCATAGTCTTTCCTCCCTTTTAAAATTCATGCCAAGCATTTAATTGCTTGGGATTGTAGTATTTTACACTGATTAGTGTGTTTCATTCCAACTTTTACCAATCTTATATTCACCTGTGATTGGACAGTTGAGCTTGTAGTATTCTGTTGTCTCTTCCATTGCTTGTACAACTAATGCACCTATAACACTTGCATCTATAGGGTCACACTCTATCTGTATCTCATCGTGTATGACACCCAACTGCTTGTAGTTAAACTGGTGTGCAAGAGAATGGAATATAACCCACGCTCTCTTGGCTATGACAGAGCCTGCACTCTGTAGTAAGAAGTTAAGTGCTGAGTGTGGGCTACGCACATACACCTGTCTACCATCCAGTGTCTTAATCCAACCACGCTTAGCCGCTTGCTCTATCCTCTTCCTTAGTGTAGCTAGAGCAGGTGTGTTGGCTAAGAAATCATTTTTAATCTTCTTGCCTAGCTCCTTGCCACCACCACATATCTTACCAATAAGAACATCACCGCCACCATACAGGTAAGCATAGATGAAACGCTTAGACTCATCTCTAGTGCTAAGACCTGCCGCTTTCTGATTGGCTGTGTGTATGTCACCACTGAGTATCTCCTCCGTATAGCTAGGGTCTTTCATGTAGTGTGCTAAACATCTTAGCTCTAGTCCAGACAAGTCAGCACCAACAATAACCTTGTCATCAGGCACAGTGAACAAGCCACGCATCTGGCTACCATACTCCTTACTACTGGCTGTCACTTGCTGTAGGTTAGGGTTGCTACTAGACATGCGGTGTGTCACAGTGCCCATAGTATGTACACGACAATGTATTCTGCCAGTGTCATGGTTGTACTCATCAATCCATGAGCTCACCTGTCCCTGTCTCTTCTGCAACATTAAGTATCTGCCTATCACCTTAGCCTCTGGTATGTCAACATCTTTAAGTGTGTTCTCATCAACCTTTGGTAGTCCTGTATCAGTAAACACAGTAGGTATCCAACCATAGTGCATAAGGTGTCTGCCTACCTGCTGTCTACTGCCTAGGTTAAGCTCCGGATAGGTCCAGTAACCATAGTCATCATCATCATTGGTATGACATCCAAGGTCAACCTCTGTCTGGTAATGCTTACTGCGTTTCCTGTCTTTAGTAAACCTAACAGCCACTGGTTTCTTAGACTTCCACACTGGTAGAGGTGCAAACGATTGGTGCACCCTGACCTCAGCTAGTCTCAAGTCCTCATTAATATCCTGAAGCAAACCCATAGCACCATGCAAATCAAAGTACCACCCTGTCTTCTCCTGAATACTGCAGTGTTTCTTTATACTGTACTCCAGCTCCTTAGCATCTTGACTTAGTTTCTTAAGTAGCATGTGTCTGTATAACTTGGTCGTTATCTCCGTGTCTCTGATGCAATATGTCAGCATCTCCTCACTGTACTTAGACCAGTCACTGTGGTCACCCTTATCAAAGTCAAGCCTGTCTCCCCAGCTAGACAATGAATGACCACCATCTCTCCTAGGCTTATCCAACTGACTAAGAATCATAGTGTCCTCTACTTGTATAGCACTGAAGTCTATGTCCATAAGTTTCTCTAGCACAGGAACATCAAAGCCAATGCCATTGTGAAACACTAGGCAATCAGCCTCAGAATTCATCCAAGGTTTAAACAAACCAAGCGTGTTGCCTGAGAAAGTAATGACCTGTCCTGAGTCCACATCTTGCACAGCTATACACCACACTACACTGGGGTCTAGCCCATCAGTTTCTATGTCACAACTAAAAGTCCGCATCACCATTCCCAGTGCTAGGGTCATGTCCTTTCTCTAACCTACCAGTGATGCCATTGAAGTGTGTCCACCCTGCCTCTCCAGTCTGACCTGTCCTTCTCATCTTGGGCACACGAATCCTAGTAGAGTTTCTAGTGTACTCATCTAAAGCTAACTTATCCCTAGAGAATAGTATGTTAGTGTGACATGCCTGCGGTATAGCACCACTGCCTTTGACATCATACTCACATATCTTATGTGGGCTTGAGCCATCATCAGGTTTTCTAGTGTGTGTGCTGAGTATCACAGTTGCCCGTGTCTCCTTGCATAGCTTGATAAATCTGTCCATAACTTCCTCGATATTCTCATTAGATAAATTCTTTATTGCAGTGTGCAATGGGTCTAATAGTATAACACTACATCCTATCCCTTTAATAAAGTATCTCATCTTTGAGAACATTTCTTCTAGGTCTACGCTACCACCACCATCATTGTGTAGTTGTATCTTAGTACCAAAGCCAATGTCTATGGCTGAATCCATAATGCTTTCAACATTCAAATCATTTGGCTTGGTCAACTGCATGTTCTCACCAGTGTGCACGCTCACCACCTTCCTAATGGTCTCATCTATGTTGTCCTCAACCATGAAGCAACCAATCTTTTCCTTAGTCTTAGTAGCAAAATGATATATCAACTCATTAAGTATGGTTGTCTTACCTATACTAGTATGTGCAATGATTGATACCAACTCACCTCTGGCTACACCACCACGCATCATCTGATTCAAATCACCAAACGAATCGGGCAACGGTATCAGCTCTGTATCCTTGTAATGGAGCATGGCATTACGCATATCTTCCAGCGTTGCCACACCACTGACAGTGAAGGGCTTAGAATCAGACCACCACTCATCATAGAATGCCTTGCCATCACCACTGTTTAGGTAATCACTCGCATCCTTGTGTTTAGCTAGTGTAAGTATCTTACATTTGTTAGGTCCTAGTATTGGGGCTATCCTCTTCGCGGCATCCCTGCCTGCCTCATCATTATCAAAGCATATCACCACTGTCTCAAAAGAATCCAGCCATTCTATATTAGCTTTAATATTATCGACACAGTTAGCACCGTTGTTGACAGAGACAGCAGGCCATTTACTGCCAAACATCTCATAAGTAGCCATCGCATCCAACTCACCCTCACATATGGTAACAAACTTACCACCTGCTCTAAATAAATTCTGACCAAACAACTGGTTGACCTTGGCTGTGTTGCCATGTCCAAAGAACTTCTTACTGGCTACAAGTCTGGTCTTTATCCCAACCATATCACCCTTCTTATTGTGGTATGGATAGTGGTGCTTTATTATCTTCCCTTCCTTATCCTTCTCTGCCTTGACCTTGTACTTCTCCAATGTCTCAGCCCTTATCTTACGCTCAGGCAGGCTATAGAACTCACCTCTGTACTCAGTCTCCCAGTCCTTAGACACTGGCTCACTTATTTTTACTGGTGCACTGCCACCATGCTCAACAAATCCATGCTTGTTGCACGAGTAACAATGTGTTTGCCCATCCGAGTACACAGCCATGTTATCTTTAGCTGTATCACCACCTGTTGTTGCACAGTCTGGGCACTGCTCCTTGCGGAGTAATTTATTTTCCATATTTTTCTCCCTTACTTATAAACAAAGAGGGCATCCGAAGATGCCCCTGTAACATTACATATCAACAATGAATCTAGAATTCAGACTCATCGTATTCAGCAACACCTTCCGCCTTCTCATCCACTCGGATAGCCTCAAGGTATGTGTATCCACTGAACTCTCCCTTGCCTTGCTTGACCTTCATCGAAACTTGGTCACCGAACAAGGACAGATGGTTAACACCCACCAATTCCTTATCCTTGTTGTAAATCTTAGGCAGGTCAAACTCAACCTTACGCCTGCTGGTTACCTGCATGTTGCCTTCGTACTCGTTAGTCTTGAGACCTGCTTTCTCAGCAAGTTTCTTACCAGCTTTATCCAACGCAATGGTAAGAGCATAACGCTCTGTACCTTTATAGTTATCGGGCTTAGTAACATGATTAAATACTACCTTACCAGTTAGTGTCATAGCTTCTGACATATACATCTCCTATCATAATTAACATCAATGCCAAGCAATTAAATGCTTGACTCTTATTAGTGGCTAATACCACTAGCATGTGCAACAGAAAAAATGGAAGTAAAAACCATTGCACATCCTAGTAATACTAATACTATCTTAGACAATCTAAGCATTCCTAGTATCTATACCATTATAAACATAAATAATAATAAACACTAGGTATTCTTAGTTTGTCCAAGGACAGTAGTTTAGCATACTTTAACACTGTTACTCAGTGTTTATATTAGGTGTCCAATCAGATGTATTCAGCTCACTACGCATGGAACTGGCCTCAATAGCATCCTTCATTAACATCTTACTATACTCTTTGTGCTCTCGCTCATACTCCATGGTTTTCATGTACTCATTAGCCCATTTCATGGAAACAACATCACCGTTTTCATCAGTGTGACCTTCCTCTTCACACCACATCATGTACTCTTTAATCTTCATCATCTTTCTCCTCTGTGCATTCACAATATGATACAGGTTGCCAGCACGAATTGCAAATCTCTTCTGTATTATAGTATTCCTCATCAGTAATCTCAGAATTCATCCTGATTTCATCGGTATAGTCATCTGACCATATCCCTACTTCAACAATCTTTTCTGCCTCATCCTCACTATCTGCCTCAACCTCTACTACAAAACGAGACTCACGCATTATTATTACATTGACACTGTAATACATATTAATCCTCCTCAACAGTTCTTCTGTTTAGTATTTTAAGCATTGATTCTATTGCATTCAAAGACTCACTGACTGTGTGCAATGCCTGCTCTAAATCATATATCCTCTTTTCTAAATCACCCGTATCTATTTGCAAGTCATCTATCTTCTCTTCAAGCGGGTCTGTGTAGTATTTTATATCCTTATCTACATCTATATATGCCATGTTATTGTCCCCATGTGTGTGGTTTAACTTTATTTAAAATAGTATCCGAACTAACACGCCACTCAGCTCTTTGTTCAAGCCTGTAACGAGACAAGGCTACCCTTGCATTGTAGTCCATAAACTTTCCATCCCTATCCGTCATTGTGTTGCCACTGACAACACCATCTAAATACTCAGGGTTGATAGGTGTACCCCAAGCTACTCGCACTGGCTCGCTTATCCATGATTCCTTAACTCGGTTTTCTTTAGTAAGCTGGCCTGATTTTATCCATACTATATCCGCATCTGCAAATCCAGTATTGACATCTATAAAATGAGATAACCTTTTATATGCACCAATTCTGGACAAGCCTGTACGCCTCATCACTTCGCTGACAGTAGCAAAAGTACCATCACTAAGTGGGTGTTCTATTTCATACATCTTACATCTCCTATATAAAATCTGAAGGACTCATACCCTTCTCTCTGTACTCATCCATCAAAGCATCAGCCTGCATGTGCTTGCGGTCTTCCTCAGCCTCTTCCTGAGCACTAAAAATGCAATGCTCTATCCAGTCCATGCTAAGAATAGAATCTCCTCTATGCACCCTATCTATGGCATCAGACCAAGTTTCATCAGTCATCTCACAGTCATAGTCCATCTGCCCTTTATCAACCCAGTCAATGATTATCTCATCCTCTGGGTTGTAGTGTTTTGCCAGTGTTTCTATTACATCTTTTACTAACATAAATCTCCTTATCTTGTGGCTTTTATGCGTTTCCACGCTTGCCAAGTTATAGACTGCAAATGCAATGGCGTTAAGCCAAGTCTATATGCAGTTATCTTATAGCAATCCTCAACAAAAGTATATGCCTTGTTGCTAATTGCCTGCTCTTTCTCTGTTGCATTTCTGCCAATCGCAATTGCAATAGCATGTCTATCAACAGTGACACCAGTACCACCGTTGGGGTACATCATATTCATATAGAATCTTGATGTCTTAGGCCCACTAAGAATCTTAAGTAGCTCATCATCACTAACATCGAATGGTTTGCTAAGAATTCTCCTAGCTTTTGCTATGTTGTTAGTCATATGTCCACAATCACCAGTAAGAATCATATCAACAGTCAATTCTTTATTATTTTCCCACTCTTTAAGCGGTGAAAGTGCTGATGTTATGGCTAATACCTGCCTAACACTGACTTTAATCCTCTTAAAACTGCATAGAAAATTAGAAACATCAACCGCCCACTGATTAGCTTCTCTATACCAGTCATTTTGCTCTGATTTGAGACTATTTACATAGACTTTAAGAATATTATTCTTAATCTTAGTTCTTGAGTAGTTAAACTCACCAATTTTAATTGTCTGCATAAGCAAACCTCCCTTTCTTAGTTATAAAGAGTATATCATCCAAGCAATTAAATGCTTGAATGACATATTTTTTATAGCTAGTCTAACAATGTCATGTATGCACTAGGATTCTTATTCCTAAACCATACTATAGCATCATCAAACTCATCCCACATACCAGTGGCCTCGCAGCCTTTGATAAAATCATACACTGCAATCTCTATAGGTTCAAGCTCTACACTTTCCCCGCTATATGGATTTTCTACTTGTGCGTGCTCATTGCCAACATATAGTTGGTTCAACCATGTGTTATTACTCATACATCTTACCTCTCTCTCTTATTAAAATTTGGTGGGGTTATTATGTAGACTCCTTGCAAGGTTTGCTTAGGTCTAGCTAATCTACACAAATTGCTCGAATGTTTGATGGCTGACAAGCGTTATCTGCTGACGCCCTCTGTAAGTCATAAGAATATATCCCTTGATAATCCCTCTTTACTTGCATTCTCTAACGCACACCCCATATTAGTTATAATAAGTTAGGAATATCGCCCTCATGAGTCAATAGCAATATCCCTAATTTATTACAAACTATCCTAATAATTGTAGCATTCTTGCAGGTACTACATACATATTATTGCAATCATCACAACATCTTGCATCGTCATTATTCAAATGATTTGAATGATTAATAGGCTCAGGGTTATTGCCATATCCCTGAACGGTCTTGTCGCATATGCAACAGGTAAAAACTAAATCTTCCATACTTACTCCTATTTTTTAACTAAATAATTACCATCACTATCAAGTACATTCATTCTGGTAACAGTTGCAAAAATCCACATCCCAGCCATACCAAGCACTAGAATAATGAACGCCAAAAACATAATCATTATTTCTATCATCTCTTACGCTCCTTTAGTTTTGCTAGCTTATCCGCTAGCTTTTGTATTTCTTTCATTGCATGCACTACATCTTTAGTGCTATTTCTTAAGCTGTTAAACATTCAAACTCCTTATATATCCAAGCAATTAAATGCTTGGTGTTTCTTACTATTTATCAATTTATACATTCTATTATCCATATATAAATAAATAAGTCAAACGGTGGCTTATCCCGTTTCAATTATTGATTTTCACAAGGTTAAAAAAAACCCTGCATTTCTGCAGGGCTTGTTAGTAGAGTTAAAAGTCAACTTCAACTTCTTCAGGTGTGTCAACTAAAGCATTTAAACGGGCTTTAATTAATTCCTTCTTAAGCTCAGAAATTACAGTGTCAAAAGTAAAATTAAATTCTTCATCAGTGACTAAAAATTCCTTTTCGTTCATTTCAGTCATTAGTGAAAATAAAACTCTATTTTTACTCTCGAACTTATTGTCATCATCAGGTGTCAAGTTTATAAGCATGTCACCAGATTTTGAATCAACTATAACGCCTACTTTCGCTTGAACCTTCGGGGCTAAAACTTCAGACATTACACAAGGTGTAAGCGTGTTAATGTCTACTGATTTCATACTCTTCCTGTTTTCTTTGCAGAAATAAGGCTTTGTATCATCAGCAACTAGCACCTTGTAAGCGTATTCAATAGTTGCTTTTAGTGTCTTCATTTGGTCGATTTTCTTTTGAACCTTCAAATTATTCATTGAGAGTTCGATATCGTTCAAATTAGACTGGCTTTTGCCGTCAACTGCCAACTTGCTAAGTATATCAATAACTGTATTTCTAAGGCTATTGGCTTTACTCGTGGCATTTGAAACTTCGGTGCAAACCTTCTTACTGTTTGCATTAAGTGCAAAAGCTTTTTGTATTTCTGTTTTGTTTAACTCTACATTAGTTTTTAGTAAGTCTTTCATTGTATTACTCCATTTATTTAATAAAAAAGAATAAAGAAAAACCGCACTAAATACCGCCTTTAATACCTCAAGGGGTACTAATGCAGTATTTCTTTAGATTGTTAACTCAAGCATTTAATTGCTTGAAACCTGAACCAATTACTAAACAAGCCTTGTGCGAGGTATCCAATTTCGCTGAATCAATGTAGCTGGAATAGTCCCTATTATCCACACTTTGACATGATGTGCAAATTTATTTGTCAGGCCTTGATTGGCGGGGGCTGTAGCTTGGATGGTCAAGCATTTAATTGCTTGGATATTAA
>ENA-OSJC01001859-OSJC01001859.1-marine-metagenome-genome-assembly--contig:-NODE-1859-length-16574-cov-4.798448_pt1 | contig 16574 bp, 14 predicted proteins | sample MGYA00237885_ERZ534234 | MGnify/ENA primary metagenome ERZ534234 (study PRJEB26413, sample SAMN06343907) | marine metagenome | isolation source: coastal waters | place: Atlantic Ocean: West Antarctic... | reverse complement strand
TGGTGGGATGGTGTAATAATTGCAAAAAACATTTCTGATGAAGAAGCAGATGCTGCTTTTAAAATGGTTATGGTAGGTTTAGATCCTTCTAATTTAGGTGCTAATCCAGCAGCAGCAGGATGGCTATCAACTGCTTTTGATCCTAGTCCAACTCAAATTGGAGCAGTATCATCAGCATCTAATGGTGCTTTACCTTATCCAGCATCTGGTAAAATGGGAATCATGCACGGAGTTCTTGGTAGCGCTGTTGGTGATTTTCTAACTGGAGCAGCTACAGCTAAGGCAACCTTAGAAAAGATAGAAGCTGACTATATTACAGCTGCAAAAGAAAAAGGACTTTTATAATATTTTTTTATCACCCCCATATTTGTATATAGAATGTGGGGGTAATTAATTTAATGAAAAAATCTACTTTTCTTGTTTTCACAATGCCGTCATTTTTAATGATGGTTTTTTTTATTGCAGCACCTCTGTTAATCGTAATAGTTCAAAGTTTTCAATTTAATCAAGATGTTTTACAAACTATAGAGAGAGAAAAGTGTGATCCTTTTGGTTGCAAAACTGAAATTGTTACCGTTCCTTTACTTGATACTGATGGTAAGAAAATAAAAAATAATCAGTGGGTTGGTTTTCAAAATTATAGTAATATTTTAAAATTTGATCAATTAAGTAATATTGTTTCTGAAAAAGGATTTAGTTGGAAAGATATTAGATCAATTGATTTTTATAAAGCACTTCGTTTTACATTAACTTTTACCTTCTTAACTTTGCCATTTATTTTGATATTAGGCTTATGCCTTGCCCTTTGTGTGAATGCTTTATTTAATAAATTAAAAGGTCCTGTGATTTTTATTACACTACTTCCTTTTATTATTACTCCAGTTATAGGCGCCCTATCTATCAAATGGCTATTCATTGGAGATGGTATTTTAACTTCCTTTTTGGAGTATTTACTTGATAAAGATATAGCAATTTTTTCAAGCAGTTGGTCTATAGAAATATTGATGTTATTTTATCGAGTTTGGCATACCACACCCTTTGCTTTTGTTATTTTTTATGCAGCTCTTCAAACGGTAGATAAAGAAAAAATTGAAGCTTCATTTGTTGATGGAGCTAATAGATTTCAGAGATTGCGGTATATAATTATTCCTCACATCTTGCCTTTAATAGTTTTTGTATCTTTAATTCATCTTATGGATGCATATCGTGTTTTTGATGAAATTGTAGGTTTTAGTGCTTCAGGATATATAACATCACTTCAGTGGATGACTTATGATTATTTAAAATTAGATGATGCAGGTAACCGATATATTGGTAGAGCTTCAGCTACTTCTATTTTAACGATGATAGGCATTGTGATAATTTTAATTCCTATTGTAAAAAAAACTTTTAAAGATCAAAAAGAGAGACAACAATAATGGACAGCAAATTATTTAATCTTCCATTTGCTTTAAAAATTACTGTTGGATTCATACTTACTTTATGGTGCTTAATAGCTATTTTTCCACTTTTGTGGATAATATTAATGTCAATTAAACTTCCCGTTGACTCTTTTGCGTCCAATCCTCTTGAAGTAATTTTAGGACCTGCAACTAAAGGTCAAGTAGGAGGATTATCTGTATTAAGCATATTCTTTTTTTCTATTGCCCTACTAATTATATATTTTTTTTACCGATTAAGATTGGTCTTTTTTTTCTACCTAAGGTCTCTTTTTAAAAACTCAATAATTAGTTTTTTTCTATCTTTAGTAATTTATATATTTTTATTTTATTTTCTATTTTTTATAGCTCAAAATAATATCTCTTTTTATTTTAATCTAATTGTTTTGAAAACTTATCTCCCAAATTTCCTTTCAAATCCAATAATTGGTTTCACTTCACAACATTATGTATCTGTGTGGTTTGATAATGAATTTTATAAACAATTTTTAAACACAATGATGGTAACAGCTGGTGTAGTGAGTATTTCACTTACTGTTGGCACTTTAGCAGGATATGGATTGGCAAGAAGTAATTCAATGATAGCTTTTTGGTTATTAATACTAGCTCTAATTTTTAGAGCACTACCTCACTCTGTTCTTGTTACTGGATATCTAGAACCTTTTATAGAATATGGTCTTTATGGGAAAAAAACAGCAGTAATTATTTTATTGGTTGCCATAAATCAGCCATTTACGATTTGGATGTTAAGATCTTTTTTTATGAATATTCCTCAGGATCTGGATGAGGCTGCACAAATAGATGGATGCAATCCATTTCAAGCATTTTGGAAAGTTATTATGCCACTTATGTGGCCAGGTGTAATTACAACCGGTTTATTTTCTTTTTTATTAGCATATAATGATTACCTAGTTGCAGCTCTTTTATTAGATGGACAATCACAAACAATGGTTCCAGCAATTATGCAATATTTTAATATGGAAACAAAAATGACAGATCTGGTTGAGGCTATAGCTGCTGCAGCTTCAATTACTGCACCTTTGTTTTTATTAGTTCTATTTTTTCAAAAACAAATTGTTTCTGGTTTGACTCAGGGTGCAGTAAAAGGATAGCAGAAAAATTTAAATTAATTATTATTTAATATCTATGAAATACAAAGCTATACTATTTGGATCAATTGGGACAATTATTGAAACATCCGAAATACAAAGACAATCATTCAATGATGCTTTTAGAGAGGTAGGTCTTGATTGGTACTGGAATGAAACAGATTATAAAAATCTTTTACAAAAATCAGGTGGAGCAAAAAGAATTGAAGATTTTTCTCAAAAAAATAATTCTACAGTTGATGCTTCAAAAATTAGATTACGTAAAACAGAATTATTTAATAAATATTTAATAGATGGAAATTTTTATCCCAGAGAAGGCGTTTTAGATATTATTAATCACGCTAAGGAGAATGGATTAAAACTTGGGTTTGTAACTTCAACGACAACAAATAATATTAATGCAGTTTTTTCTGCACTTAAAAATTTTATCCAAAAAGATGATTTTGATTTTATAGGTAGTAATAATTTGATTGATAAACCAAAACCTAATGCAGAAATATATTATAAAGCTTTAGATACTCTATCCTTAAATTTTTCAGAATGTATTGCAATTGAAGATACGGAAGAGAGTGCAAAATCATCTCTCAATGCTAAAATTAAATGTATTGGTTTTCCAGGAAATTTTCATCTCCATGATAGTTTTGATCAGTGTGAAATGAAAGTTACTAAGCTAGACTTATCAATTTTGAATTAATCTATTTCTATTATTTTACTGATGTTATACAAATAAAAATATTATGTACTTACAAAAAACGGAAGTTAAAAATAAAACTGCACTAGTAACAGGTGCTGGCAAAGGTATTGGTAAAGCTTGTGCAATTGCTTTGGCAGAAGCTGGAGCCAATGTAATTATCTTAAGTCGAACAAAAAGTGATTTGGATAAAGTTGAGAAAGTTATTAAAAAATTAAAGTGTAAATGCACATCGTTTGTATGCGATGTTGCTAATTATGATGAACTTAAGAGTGTATTTCAAAAAATAACATCTTTAGATATAATAGTTAATAATGCGGGAACAAATCGCCCAGAACATTTCACAAAAATTAAAAAAGAAGATATGGATTACATGGTTGATTTGAATATAAAAGCTGCTTTTCATGTTGCACAATTGGGATCCATAGCAATGTTAAAATCAAAAAAAAGAAAATCTATTGGTGGCTCCATTATTAATATGTCATCTCAGCTTGGAAAAGTTGCCTATCCTAGACGCAGTGTTTACAGTATGACAAAGTTTGGTATTGAAGGGTTAACTCGAGGCATGTCTCTTGATTTAGCAAAAGATAATATTAGAGTAAATAGTGTTTGCCCTACATTTGTTGAAACTCCATTGGTAAAAACTTTTTTTAAAGATAAAAAATTTAAAAAAGAAATGATGGAGAATATTCCTTTAGGTCGTTTTGCAACAGAAAGTGATATTGCAACAGCAGTTGTTTACTTAGCATCCAATGCATCTTCTATGGTTACTGGAACATCATTAATAATTGATGGTGGGTGGAATGCTAAATAATGCAATCTCCTGAACTTAAATTATTATTCAATGAATTTCGTCAAGCTACAGAATCTTTTGATTCCAAAAATGTAAAGAAAGTTTCAGAAAAACTTTTTACAAAAGATGTAAAAATTAATTTTTGTCATCCCTTTGGAGCTTTTAATGGTGTGGAAAGTTTATTTACAAAATGCTTTCTTCCTCTTCAGCAAAGTATACCTGATCTTGAGCGGCGCGATATGATTCTTGTGGGTGGAACAACTCCAGATGGACAGGACTGGTTAGGTTGTATGGGAAATTATATGGGAACTTTTATGTCCCCTTTTTTAGATATACCTCCGACGGGACACTTAATTCATATGCGTTATCACGAATTTTTTCAAATTGAAGACGGGAAAATAAATCAAATGCAGGCAATTTGGGATCTACCTGAATTAATGATGCAAGCAAATGCTTGGCCTTTAGCGCCTCAGCTCGGCACCTTCTTGTGTACTCCTTCCCCAATGAGTGGAGATGGATTAGTGGTTACAGGAAATGCATCTGATAAGCTAGAGCATGTAGTTAATATGTTAACTGATTTATGTAAGCACCCTTACAATCCAGATCCTAAAATAATGAATTTAGAAAAATATTGGCATCCTCAATTAAATTGGTACGGACCTGCGGGTATAGGTACTGCAAGAGGGATTGCTGGTTTTCGTCATTGGCATCAAATACCTTTTCTAAGAGGAATGCCTGATAGAAAATTAGATGATATGGCAGATTTACAATCCCATTGGTTTGCCGAAGGAAATTATGTTTGTGAAACAGGTTGGCCTAATATGCGTTTGACTCTCAAAAATGATGGATGGATGGGTTTACCCCCAACAAATAAAGAACTAGAAATGCGAAGTTTGGATTTTTGGAGATTAGAGAGAGGATTGATTAGAGAAAACTGGGTTCTTATCGATTTGCTTGATATTTACAAGCAGCTAGGAATTAATGTATTTGACAGGATAAGAGAATTTAATAAATCACGTCAAATGGGAAAGATTAATTTATCTAATGGGGTTGAGAAAATTATCTAATTTTACTTAATCAATTATAGCTCTATCAGCATTGATAGGTTTTGTGGTTCCTTTTTTCCTAAACGCCTCTCTATAAGTAATATAGACAACAGATATAAAAATAATAATACCACCAATCCATGTTAAAATATCTGGCTCTTCTTTAAATATAAATAATCCAATTAAAGAAGCCCAAATTAATTTTGTAAATTGCAAAGGCATTACAAAAGTTGTGTCACTCAGTTTAAAAGCTTGAGTTAAACACCAATGTGATAACAATCCTGACGCTCCCATGAAAGTAAAAATTAATAATTGATTTAAGTTAATTGTTTGCCAATAAAATAGAGATAAAATAAAAAAAACAGGAGTAGAGAATAATAAGTGATAAAATATTATAGTTAAAGTTGAGTCAATTGCTGATAATTTTTTAATAATAATTAAAACAAAAGAAAAAGTAAATGCAGAGAATAAAATTAAAGTAGTTCCTGTCTCTAACGGAACATAACCAGGTCTAACAATTACAATAATGCCTATAAAGCCAACTAATAATGCTGCAGTTCGGTGAAACCGAATTTTTTCTTTAAGAATAATGATAGCTAATATTGTTGTGAATAGAGGGGTTGTAAAACCAAGTGCTGCTGCTTTTTCAAAATGCATCATACCAATGGCGCTAAACCAACAAATCATAGAAATAATATTAATTATAGATCTAGAAAATTGTAATTTTATACTTTGTGATTTGAGTGCTTTAAAATTATCTTTAACTATGAAAGGTAAAATCAAAATTAATCCCATAACACATCGATAAAAACAAATTGTTATAGGGTGAAGATCAGTTGATAAATACTTTACACTTGATGCCATTAAAGCTCCAAACATTGTGGCACTAATAGCTAATATTGTGACGTATAAAGATTTGTTATTTTTCACTAATGGGTTGCAATAATAGATGCGGCAATGGAAGCAAGTCTGGATGCAGTGTTATCTGCTCTACTGGTTACAACAACTGGAACTTTACCACCTACAATAATGCCAGCAGCGCAAGCTCCCATAAAATAAATCATCATTTTGGATAAGGCGTTTCCTGTTTCAAGATTTGGAACTAGCAATATATCAGCTTTGCCGGCAACCTCATTTTTAATATTTTTAATTTCTGCAGCTTCTGGTGAAATGGCATTATCAAAAGCAAGTGGTCCATGTACGTAAGCATCTATATTTTCTTTTCGAGCACGCTCCATAATTTCTTTCGCATCTATTGAACTTGGCATACTTTCAATCGGATCTTCTGTTCCTGATAAAACCGCAACTCTTGGTTTTTGTATATTAATTTTTTTTGCAAAATTAATTACATTATTTAGAATATGCATCTTTACATCTATTCGTGGCGTAACATTAAGAGCACCATCAGTTATAAATAATGGTTTGGAATTTTCATTAGTTGTCATGTGCCAAATATGACTAAGGCGCCTTCCTTGAAGTAATCCAAATTCTTTTTTTAAATACACGCGCATTAAAATATCAGTATGAAGATTTCCTTTTATTATTACTTTAATTTTATCATCTCTTGCTAGTTCCGCTCCAGCTATTGCTGCTTCTTGATCGCTTTCATGATCAACTATTGTATAATTAGTAATATCCCAACTTAGATTATCTGCTTCTTTTTGAATTAGTTTTTTTTTCCCAATAAATATGGGATCTATCAAGCCTAGCTCACAGGCTTGTTTTGAAGAATCCATAGACGACTCATGATGTGCACATACGATAGCAACTGGTATATTAGGAGTTTTTTTAGCCAAGAAAATTAAATTTTCTGGGACAATTGCTTTGATATTGCTTAGCATAATTGATATTTTTCTTTCTATACTAGGGTGACATTTTTTCCTATGAAATTAACATTTTTGAGAAGAATACTGCTTGGATAAAGACTTTCAATCATGTAATGCTAATTAAATTTTGCTGAATTAGGGATAACACTATGGATATAGAAAAAAGAGCCGAGCTTCCAAATTCTCTTGAAGAACACTGGATGCCATTTACTTCAAATAATGATTTTAAAAAAAATCCTCGTCTTATGGTTAAGGCTGAAGGTGTGTATTACACTGATCATTATGGCAAACAATTAATTGATGCAAGTTCAGGATTATTTTGTAGTCCGGCAGGACATGGTCGCAAAGAAATTAGAGATGCTGTATATAAACAATTAGAACAACTTGATTATGTTCAACCTTTCCAACAGGGGTATGCGGGATCTTTTGAACTTGCAAGAAGAATTGCAAAACACACTCCAGAAGATTTAAATAGAGTTTTTTTTACGATGTGCGGCTCGTCTGCTGTTGAAACTGCAATTAAAACTGCAGTAGCTTATTTTAAAGCAAAAGGAGAAGGTCATCGCTCCCATATAGTGGGGCGTGAAAGAGGTTATCATGGCATGAACATTGGAGGAATTTCGGTTGGTGGAATGGTGGCAAACAGAAAAACTTTTTCAAATATTTTAATGCCAAATGTTCATCATATGAGACACACACATCTGCCTGAACATGCATTTGTTAAAGGGGAACCAGAAACTGGAGCTGATTTAGCAGATGACTTAGAGCGTATTGCAGCAAATATTGGTGCTGAGAATATTGCAGCTTGCATAGTTGAACCTGTTGCAGGATCAACTGGAACTCTTGTTCCACCAAAAGGTTATTTAAAAAGACTAAGAGAGATTTGCGATAAACACGGTATCCTTTTAATTTTTGATGAAGTTATAACTGGTTGGGGAAGAATGGGAGAGGCCTTTGGTGCTCAAGCTTTTGGAGTAACTCCAGATATAATGACGATGGCAAAAGCAATAACTAATGGCGTTGTTCCTTTGGGGGCTGTGGTTTCAAGAGAACATATTTACGATACGATGGTTGATGCTGCACCAAAAGGGGCTATTGAATTTTTTCATGGTTACACTTACTCTGGTATTCCCTGTGCTGTTGCAGCAGGATTAGCAATGCAGGATATAATGGAAAAAGAAAATTTATTTCAAAAATCTAAAGATATGTCTCCATATTTTTTAGATGGTCTATTTAGTTTAAAAGATATTGATGGTGTTACTGATATACGTGGTTATGGAATGATGGGTGGAATTGATCTTCGAATAGATGAGAGACCTGGAAAAGCTGGGTATGCTTGTTTTAAAAAATTGTTTGACGCAGGTCTTAGCCTTAAAGCAACAGGAGATTGTTTAATTGTAGCTCCTCCATTTATTTGTGAAAAACACCATATTGATGAAATAGTTGAAAAATTGAGGACTGGCATTACAAATTATATGAAAGGTTAATTTATGATTATTGGAGTTCCGTCAGAGATTAAGCCGCAAGAGTATCGTGTGGGTTTGACGCCTACAAGCGTTCAAGAGCTGACAAATCATGGACATGATGTTTTAATTCAAGATAATGCGGGTTTTGGTGCAGGATTTGAAAATCAAGATTATATCAGTGCTGGGGCGAAAATAGCTTCTACAGCTGGAGATGTTTTTAACGATGCTGAAATGATTGTTAAGGTTAAAGAGCCTCAAAAAGCAGAGGTTGAAATGCTTCGCGAAAACCAATTACTTTTTACGTATTTACATTTATCTGCAGCCCCAGAGTTAACTGCAGGTTTAATAAAATCAAAATCCATATGTATTGCCTATGAAACTGTAACAGATGAATTTAACAGATTGCCCTTACTTGCTCCTATGAGCGCAGTAGCGGGACGGATGTCAATTCAAGCAGGAGCACATTCTCTAGAAAAATCTCAGAATGGCAGAGGTTTATTGCTTGGAGGTGCTCCTGGAGTTACTCCTGGCAATGTGTTAATATTAGGTGGTGGAGTTGTTGGTGAAAATGCTGCGATTATTGCAACTGGCATGCAAGCAAAAGTTTTTATTGTAGATAAATCTTCCAAAAGACTAGAAGAATTGCAAGCAAAATTTGGCGATCAAATTATACCGCTTAACAGCGATGAAATAACTTTATCTGACTATATTTCAGAATGTGATTTGTTAATTGGTGGTGTTTTAGTCCCCGGTGCTAATGCACCAAAATTAGTTTCAAAAGAAATGATCTCATCTATGAGAAGAGGTTCGGTTATAGTTGATGTAGCTATTGATCAGGGAGGATGTGTTGCAACTAGCAGACCTACGACTCATGCAGATCCAACATATTTAGTTGACGATGTTGTTCATTATTGTGTAGCAAACATGCCTGGAGGAGTTCCAATGACTTCCACCCTTGCTTTAAATGCAGCTACCCTTCCTTTTGTTCTTAAGTTGGCACAAGAAGGATACCGAGATGCACTAACAAGTGATGCAAATTTTTTAGCAGGATTAAATGTATGTCAGGGAAATATTACATATAAAGCCGTAGCAGAGGATTTAGGTTATGAATATGTCGATGCTGGAAGAGCTATAAATTAATTAAATAAAATGACTAAATCAAATGACGAGCTGATGATGGATACTCTTTATTGGTGGGGTATACCAACATTGTTTCGCTGTGATCATAAAACAGATTCTTCACAATGTGATATTGCCTTAGTAGGAGTGCCTCATAGTACTGGAAACGGAACCACAGAAAGAGATCAACATTTAGGACCTCGGGCTGTAAGGAATGTTTCGGCAGGATTGCGCCGAGTCCACCTCGATATGCAAATTAATCCTTGGGAAAAAAAAATTATTCATGATCTAGGAGACGTTCCTTTGCCAGAAGCAAATAATAATGAACAATGTATTGATGATATTACAAATTTTTATAAAAAAATAGCTGCAACAAAAACCCCTGTTGTTTCAATAGGAGGCGATCATTCTATTACCGGCGGCATATTGCAAGGTTTAGCTGCAAATAACTTATCTTTAACCAACGGGAAAAAAATTAGCCTTTTACATATTGATGCTCATACAGATACTTTTAGTCAATTAGATCATTTTTTAGGAGCAAAAAAAAGTGCTGCTCATTGGGGAGCTTATTTAGTTGATGATGGTATTGTTGACCCTACTAGAAGCATGCAGATTGGAATGCGTGGCAATCCGAGAACTCTTGACTGGTTGCAGCCAAGTTACGATTTGGGATATAACGTCGTGACAATGCAAGAGTTTAAGCAAAAAGGAATACAAGAAGTAATCAGTGAGACTTTAGATAAATTGGGAGATAATCCTATATATATCACTTTTGATTTAGATAGTTTGGACGCCTCTATAGCTCCTGCAGTTTCTAATATTGAACCAAGTTTTACTGGATTTTCCATGGAGGAGGCAAAAGCTCTTATCCAATCAGTTAAAAATAAAAATGTTATTGGAGGAGATGTTGTATGTTTGATGCCAACAAAAGATAGTCCAAATAATATTACCTCTATGGTTGCCGCTTCGATAATGTTTGAGATTATTAGTATAATTGCTTATTAAAATTCTTAGCCACAACTTGAAGGATAATCACCATTAATATAATTAATTTATCAGTTTTTTTTTACAGATGGTCATTTGATCAAACTAATGTTGAAAAAAGGATTCGTTTATGAATAAAATTCGCTGGGGTATTATTGGTCCAGGAAATATAGCAAATAATTTTGCCGATGGTTTAAGTGGATCTTATTCGGGACAGTTAGTCGGCATAGCAAGTAAGAATGCTGAACGTCGAAAAACATTTGGAGATAAATATAATATTCATGAGGACTTTCGTTTTAATTCCTATGAAGACATAATTAATTCAGAGCATATAGATGCAATTTATATTTCAATACCTCACACATTGCATGCTGAATGGACTATTAAAGCTGCAGGCAAAGGAAAACATATTTTATGTGAAAAGCCTGGAGCAGTTAATTTAAAAGAAGGTCGAAAAGTTATTGAAGCTGTTAGAGAAGCTGGCGTATTTTATGCTGAAGGATTTATGTATCGTTGTCACCCTCAAATACCTGCCTTACTTAAATTAATAGCAGAAAAAAGAATAGGTGATATTGCTAATATAAAATCCTCCTTTGGTTTAAAAGTCATTCCAAAATCACGTTCATTTGATAAAGCTCTAGGAGGAGGTGCTATTTTAGATCTAGGTTTATACCCCGTGTCTTTTTCAAGAATGATTGCTGGAGCTGCAAATGGTAAAAAATTTATTAATCCCAAAAAAATTAAAGGGAGTGCCCACATAGGTGCGAGAGGAGTTGATGAGATAGCGCATGGAACTTTTAAGTTTGAAAATGATATCATTGCAGATGTATCAACGGCAATCACAGAAAATATGGAAAACAATGCTGTAATAACAGGGACTGAAGGGATAATTATTTTAGATCAACCTTGGGGCCCTGGAAAAGATGGGGGGCCATATCATTCTTTAATAAAGATTATAAAAAATGATAAAATAGAAATTATAGATTTTAAAGGTCCCGAACATTTATTTTTCTTTGAAGCTGAATTATCTAGTCAAACAATTATTAAAGAAAAGCTTGAAGTACCATATCCAGGAATGACATGGGAGGATACTTTAGGCAACTTAAAAACATTAGATGAGTGGCGTAAAGTCGTTGGCTATAGATTGCCGCAAGATTAAAATTAAAAGTCTTTAACCGCCTCTACCATTGTTTTTAATTTATTCTTTGCCAAGTCTCTTGGTAGATGCCCAAGACCGCAGTCAGGAGCAGCTATTAATTGCTCTCTTTTAATATGTTTTAATGCCTTTCGAACTCTTGATTGAATCTCATCAACAGTTTCCTCTTCGCTACTTGCTATTTTAACTAAACCAAAAATAATTTTTGTTTGTGTAAAATTTTCTAATAAAGAAAGATCATTGTACCTATGCGCATCCTCTAATGAAACTGTATTAATAATTGATTGATCTAACTTATAGGAAATTTGATGATAAGAATTGAGAGGTGCTTTTGGATAATCAACTGCATCTAATCTGTCTGGATAACCACAACAAATATGAGTTATTTTTTCAACTTCAGAATTCTCTAAACCATCAAAACATTTAGCTAAATTATCTATACCGTAGTCTAGAGCATTTTGAGGTTTTCTTGCAAACAAGGGTTCATCAACTTGGATATATTTGCATCCTGCTTTTTGCAATCTTTTAATCTCAATATTAATTACTTCTGCCAAATCAAATCCCATTTTATCTTGAGATGTATAATGGGTATTAGCAATTGTATCAGCAATAGTCATCGGACCTGGTAAAGTAATTTTAACGGGTTTGGAGGAGAGCTTTTGACTTGTTTCCCAGTCGTGAACTAAAAAAGAATCTTGAGCTTTTACTTTCGAAACAATTGTTGGTAACCAGCATTTATAATTACCTGTCCGTGCAATTTTTTCTGTAAGTGTATTAAAGTCTACTCCTTCAATATGTCGACAATGGTAATGAATATAATTTTCTCTTCTTACCTCCCCATCAGTGACAATATCTAATCCGCAATCTATTTGATCTTTAATAACTTCTTCTGCAGCTTGAACAAAAAGTTCTTCTGCTTTTTCTCCCATTTGATTGACTTCTTGAGTGTAGTATTTAGTAGGATTAGCGGTATCGGTTCCGCCCTGTGCATTAAACCAGTCAGTAATTTTAAGGTACTCTGGTTTTGGATAAGCTCCTATAACAGTTGATAACATATTTTATCCTTTTAATTTTCTAGTTGCAGGCCCTGAAATATTTATTACTCCCTTTTTTGTTAACAAGCTATTCGATAATTGTCTTTCTTGATGCAACATACGATGACTTAATAATTCAGACAATAAATCATTTCGAATATTTAAATAATTACTTTCATTAGCAAGGTTATTAATCTCATAAGGATCATCAGTTAAGTTAAAGAGTAGAGGTGGCAGAGAGGGAAAGTGAACATATTTCCAATCCTTCGTTCTAATAACAGATAAATTACACTCTTCAGGTGCTAGTTGTTTTTTTTCAACAAAAGAACTGTAGTGACTTTCTCTAAAGTCCCAATCAAAAACAACATATTTTTTGTTTACATATTTATTTTTTGAGTCTCTAATTATTGGCATTAGAGATTGACCATTCCAATCTTGAGGAATTTCTCCCTCAATCCAATCTAATATTGTTGGTGCAATATCAACCGACTCTGTAAAAGTATCTAGCATTTTAGGCGATGTATTAGGAACATTTATAATTAATGGAATTCGAAATGATGAGTCCCACCAGCCCGATTTACCCCACTGTCTATTTTCACCTAACATTTCTCCATGATCGCTTGTAAAAATAATCATTGTATTCTCTGCTTGATTAGTGTCATTTAAGGCGTCTAAAATTTTTCCTATATAATGATCTACTTCTGCACACATTCCAAAGTATACACTTTTAATATTACGAATATCATTTTCATTTAAATCAGAAAATCGTATTTCAGAGAACATCTCCTCATCGGTATATTTTTTTGCAATTTCTTTGAAAAGAGGGTGCGTATTTGATAATTCCTCTATCGTTTTGTTCATAAAAGGTAATTCAATATCATCAGGATTTACTAGGCTATGCCAAGGCTCTGCTACATACATCGGTGGGTGGGGGCGCAAAAAAGAAATATGCATGAAAAATGGATCAGATTTTTTTTGTAAATCCTTTATGGCTTGAGTTGCTAGAAAAGATGTATCTGAATGTTCAGTTGGAATCTTAAAAGGCTCATGAATAAAACCCTCTCCTTTTTTTGGCCTTCTGTTTTTATATAAATCTTTTGCATCATTAATTTTAAATCCATTTTCATTTAAATAGTTAGCCCACAAAATTGGATTACCTTGTGGCAAATGACATACAGGATCAAATCCTTCCATTGGAGATTCGTATGTAAAATTTTTTTCACTATCTTTATCGAGGTGCCGCGGATCCCAGGAAGTATCTGTGTAACCATATAGTTTTGGGTCATAACCCCCTCTCTTTGCCTCCTTAGCTATATTTGTAAAACGTTTATCAAGAGGAGCACCATTGGTAACTGAGCGATGTACAAAAGGATATAAACCTGTCAGCATTGTTGTTCTTGCCGGACCACACGGAACTATACCTGCAAAATGAGAAGTAAAAACTGTACTTTTCTTTGCAAGCTTATCAATGTTAGGAGTAAGTATATTCCTATGCTTCATAAATCCAAAGCAATCCCATCTCCATTGATCAGTGCAAATAAATAAAACAGATTTTTTCATAATTAAAACAAAGAACTATCTATATATTGATATTATTGACTTATACATACTATATCTACCTAAAAAAATTAGAAAATCTTAATATTACTTTTGTATTTATTTTATATTCGTTTAGTAATTACTCAATAACTAATTTTATACAGGAGGAATATAATATGGTTAAAAAAATTTTTTTAACTTTGGTATTTTCTGTAACATCAGTTGTATGGAGCTCTAGCTCTTTTGCAGCTTCATGTTCTGGTTCGACTATGAGTGATGGTCACACCGGCGGAGAATATCCTCAACAATACGAATTATCAGCATACGAGAGTGCAGCAGGCTGTACTATGAGTTTTTCTGAAAATCCAAACATCACAAGTATTAATGCAACTATCCAAGGTAATGAAGGTTTAGCAAGTGTAACTAACCGCCTACCTTCAGAACCATTAGTAGTTGTACCATATGATTCAGTTGGAAATTATGGCGGAACAATAAGATTTTTATCAAATGCTACTGAAGCTGGAACTTCTGATATGTTATCAACTCGTCATGTAAACCTAGTACGTTTTGCTGATGATCTAACTACAATTGTTCCGAATGTTGCTAAAGATTTTTCATGGAATGATGATTTTACTGAGTTAACTTTTACACTTAGAAAAGGTCATAAGTGGTCTAATGGTGAGCCATTCACTGCAAGAGATGTTGAATTTTGGTATGAAGATTTGATGATGAATACAAACATCAGAGAAAAACCATACGGTTATCTTCTTGTTGGTGGAGAGCCAATGACTGTAGATGTGGTGAATGATACAACAGTAAGATTTAACTTACCGTCTCCATTCCCTGGACTTTTAGCAACTTTAGCTTGGTCTTATAATCAAGCCTTTATGCCAGCTCATTTCTTAGAACAGTTTCATCCTGAAATAGATGTAATGGCTGATGCTAATGCAAAAGCTCTTGGTTTTGAAGATGGATGGGATGCTTTAGCAGCTTATTATGGAAACTCTGGTTGGACAGATACTCCAACTCCAATGTTGAGAAACCCTGATCTAGTTGCAGGCTTAAAATATGCAGCTTATCCTTCACTTGAGGCGTATATGACTATCGAAGATACGACTGAGGGAAGAGTTTATGCAGCTAATCCTTACTTTCACCAAGTTGATAGTGCTGGAAATCAATTACCATACATTGATTATCAAAATGAAAGATACATTAATGAAAACGAGATTAGACTTCTAAAACTTGTTAATGGTGAAGTTGATTATAAGTCACAATCAGTTCAACTTGAATCTGCTCCTCAATTATTAGATGGTGCAGAAAAAGGTGGATACAGTCTTCAGATCAATCCAGGTTGCGGTGCTGCGTTATTTAGTTTTAACGTAACTCACCCTGATATGGAAAAAAGATCTGTTTATGGTGATATCCGTTTCCGTCAAGCAATGTCTATGGCTATGAATCGTGATGAGATCAATGATGTAGCATACTACGGTATGGGTGTTGTTGAGCAGTTTGTAGGTATTTCACCTGCGCCTGACTTTGTATCTGATGAGATTAAAATGCATATGACTAAATTTGATCCAGCAGCAGCTAATGCTCTTCTTGATGCAGTAGGTCTAGCTGATATTGATGGAGATGGTTTTAGAGAACTTCCTAGTGGAGCTCCTTTTGCTATGAACATTGATTATGCTACACAAGGTGTTGGCGGTGTTGAAGTTGAACTAGTTGCACGTCATTGGAATGAAGTTGGTATTAAAACTTCTTTCAAAGAGGTAACTCCGGATGAATACCGTGGTTCACAATCTTCAAATGCTCTTGATGTTCATGTGTGGGACAAAGGTCAGCCATTAGCGATTGTTGCAGGTAATCCTGAAACATTTAAACCTCCTTATGGTAACTACTTTAACCATACGCAAGGTATGTTATGGGCGGCTTATATTGATACTAATGGTGAAGATGGTGTTAAACCTCCTCAGTGGGCATATGACTTAAGTGATGGAATTGATAAGTTCCAATCATTTGAATTAGGTACTGCTGGCTCTAACGAGTGGGGAGAAAAAATTACAACAATGTTAACAGAACAAACTCTGTTAATTGGTACTGTAAAAGCACCTTTCCCAACTTATCATAGAAATGCCTTGAAAAACTTCACTCAATTCAAAACAACTTCTTATGAGTATTATAGAACGTATCCGTATCTAGCTACTCAGTGGTGGTTAGACGAATAAGAGAAGTAAATAAAATCTTTAAAAGCGGCAATTTTATATTGCCGCTTTTCTTTTTTAATTTTATTACATTTAGGATTGCTTAAAATATTATAATGATTAATTTTATACAATTTACTATTACTCGAGCTGTTCTATCAATAGTTACTT
>ENA-OSJC01001856-OSJC01001856.1-marine-metagenome-genome-assembly--contig:-NODE-1856-length-16580-cov-6.515664_pt1 | contig 16580 bp, 13 predicted proteins | sample MGYA00237885_ERZ534234 | MGnify/ENA primary metagenome ERZ534234 (study PRJEB26413, sample SAMN06343907) | marine metagenome | isolation source: coastal waters | place: Atlantic Ocean: West Antarctic... | reverse complement strand
ATTCCCTATCTGTGACGAGGATCAGGCTCTGTTGGTACAGCTCGGCTACTGAACTCCAAACGGATTGGCGTAAAGATTAATAGGGAATACTCTACTTCAGCCTGAGTTAGGGTGACTTTTGCAAGCCCTGAGGGCACGTTTCTAATTAGCCTTCGCACCTAGTAAGCCCGTGTACTCATTGCGATGGTATACGCCATTTTTTCAATCACAGGTATCAGCCTCTCGAAGGTTTAATACACGCCAGCATATTCGTGAGGAGGGACCTTCGCGTTACTCGCGCCACCCTCCAGAGCACCATCTGAAACATTACCTCTTTTCGCTGGAAAGGAATCCAGTTCAACAGCATTCGATCAGCAAGGAAGCGACTGAAAAGTCTGGCTCACCTCTCTGCCTTCGACAGTTCGGCAATAGACGGATGCGAATTGATCGATGGCTGAAGCGGATAAGATTTCAGAGTGGTCGACCGGATCCTCACGATCTTTTCAGGCATTGTGACTCATATCCATTAGGAGACCTGCTTACGATAGCCCTTTTATTTAACCTATACTTAATTCGCACATCTTCTAGACGGGGATAGCATTGGACATCATCGGCTGAGTAAACGTGAGCATAAAATCTCACGGGTCAGATCACGGGGCAAATAAAGTAACACCAAAGTTATCCAAACGTGTCCGAAGTTTGCCAAGGGATATAAGTCTAAACGCCTGCAGCCAAAGCCACCGCTGGTTATTGGCTTAGATCGCGCGCTATCGCTGGCTTTAATCGAATTATGATTCCTGGCTGCGCTAAGGCAAAGCTTACGCGCTTTGCCCACGATGGCGCCACTAGAAGGAAGGCATGATGGCCAGAGGCGTGCTGAAGTACGATATGGTCTATGAGCGAGAACTTGCATACGTCAATTACGGCGAGTTTTACGGCGGTGAGGCTCTGTTCATGCCGCGCAAAAATGGCCCAAGTAAAGATAACGGCTACCTGCTGGAATTACTGATGACGGCAGACCGTGCCGAGCTACTGATTATTGATGCCACCAGCATGCAAGAAATGACTCGCCTGCATCTACGGCAGCGCGTGCCGTTCGGCGTGCGTGCCTGCTGGCTTAATCAAGAGAAGCTGGCAAGTCTCGCCCGATCCTCTGACGCTCTTTCAGCCATTGCTCAGACAACTCCCACAGGCGTCTGCCCGCCTCCTCATCCGCGGTTTCAGCGCTGGGCTTGGCCTTAGCGCAATGTGAGAAATAGTGCCCGCCAAGCTCCTGGCGCTCTCCCCATGTCGCACAGAATACTGACGTTGCAGCGCCCTGATTCGCCGTCTTAGTGAACGGGCGTACCAGCCGCATAGCCAGCCTCACTAGGGCTGAATCACGGCCTATATCGGTGGTAACCATCGTGCCTGGATGCAAATAACACGCAGTAAGCCCCTGACCCGCGAAACGGCGATGCAACTCGACCGCCATTAAGGCATTGCAGAGCTTTGCCTGACCATACGCTTTCATAGTGCTGAACTTGTCCTTGGGATAAGGCAGTGCCGTAAAGTTGAGGCGCGACGGCGTGCGGTGCGCCTCGCTTGATACCATCACCACGCGGGGTGCGGGAGCCATTAATAATACGGGCAATAGTGTTTTTACCAGTAAAAAGTGACCGACATGGCATACGCCTACCGTTTGCTCAAAACCGTCGCGGGTCTCTCCATACTCCGGCGCAACCAGACCTGCGTTACAGATGACGGTGTCTATTTTCCGTTGCGATAGCCCCTTACAAAAATCACCGACACTGTCCAACGAAGCGAGATCCATTACGGCGACTTCTACCGAGCTTTGCGGGTGTGCCCGCAGCAGCCGCTGAAGCGTACTGCCTGCTTTTTCGGTGCTGCGACAGGTGGCTATGACAGTCGCACCGGCAGCCGCCAGAGAACGCGCAGTTTCATAACCGATGCCGGTGTTGGCGCCGGTAACAATAATGACCTGCCCGCTAAGGTCTTGGCCACACAACACGTCATCGGCGGAGCTGCGATGATCAAAAGAGGGCGCTTCGGACATGGGTGTAAATCCTCAATAAGGTGCAGAATCTTAACAGGCACAGATACAAAGTGCTCTCATTCCAATCAACGCTACTGCTAGATGCCCGCTGGTGCAACTGGCGTTGCATCTGGCGCAAGAAAGCCAGCGTAGCGAATGTTATCGAGACAGAGTAAAAGTGGCTTATGGATGCCCATTGATCAACGCTAGGCAATCAATTGTTGTAACGCGTTACGGTAAGATGTAGCCTGTGCATAAAATATAACACGTGTTGTATAACGCATGTCACAGCGAATGGTCTACCAGACCGAAGAAACTCGGCAGAAAATTCTCGTCGCAGCAGAAACTCTGTTTGTCGAGAACGGTTTTTTCGATGCTCAGATGAAGGAAATAGCGGTCGCTGTTGGCATTAGTCGTAACAGCCTGTATCGCTATTTTCAGGACAAGAATGACCTAGGCTATGCGGTGTTAGGCGTGGTCTTTAACCGGATCGAGAGCTACTTCGACCTGCTGCTGGCGGACCCCGTTTTAAACGCCGGACTATGCGGGCGCGAGCAGCTGCGAATGGTTCTGCAAGCGGGGTTTTTGAATGACGATTTACGGGCGGACTTCTCTTTTATGGCCGAGTTCGACGCCCATTTCTCAGGCAGCCGGATACCCGCCGACTTCCAAGCCCGCGTAGGGACCTCGGTGTCGACGTCGATGTGGTCCCGAGTCGGTGAGATTGTGGCAGCGGGAATGGCGGACGGGTCGATTCGCCAGGATTTCAGTCAAAATGCGTTAGAGTCCTTGGTTCTGTATTCGCTAAAGGCCCTGCAGGGGCACATCCTGCTCCGTCGCTCTGCTCTCGTCGGACTGTCCAATGACGAAGCCAATCAACTAGTGCCGAACTTGATCTCTGTCATGATCGACGGCTTGAAACCAACATAGCCGCCGTGACGAGAGACCGAACACGATGAACTCACCCACACCTGACCTACTCGATAGAGTGCATAGGGAGTCAGCAACCGAACTGGTTCGGCAGTTAAGCAATCTCGAGAAAGCCACCCTCTGCAGCGGCCGGACATTCTGGGAGCTGCAGGGAGTAGAGCGATTAAATCTCCCCTCTATCTGGCTGACTGACGGCCCTCACGGCCTGCGAAAGCAGCAGGGTAACAGTGATCACATCGGGCTCAGTGACAGTGTGCCGGCCATCTGTTTCCCAACGGCAGTCGGTCTGGCGAGCAGCTGGAACAGAGCTCTACTGGTGGAAGTAGGCGAGGCTCTTGGACAGGCCTGTGTGGCCGAACAGGTCAGTGTGCTGCTGGGGCCCGGCGTTAACATCAAACGCAGCCCGCTGTGTGGGCGCAATTTCGAGTACTTTTCCGAAGATCCTTTCCTGTCTGGGCAATTGGGGGCCGCCTGGGTTCAAGGGGTACAAAACGAGGGCGTAGGGGCAAGTCTCAAACACTACGCCGCGAACAATCAGGAAGGCCATCGCATGGTTGTCGACGCGATTATCGACGAGCGTACCCTACGGGAAATCTACCTGCCAGGATTTGAGATCACCGTTAGGCAAGCGCAGCCCTGGACTGTGATGTGCTCATACAACCTACTTAACGGTAACTACCTCGCCGAGAATCACCTACTGCTCTCCCGCATCCTGAAAGAGGAGTGGGGCCACACAGGTCTAGTCGTCAGTGACTGGGGGGCATGTAACGATCGGGTAAAGGGCATTGCCGCCGGACTGGAGTTGGAAATGCCTGGCAATGGCGGCATTCACACGCCCGCCGTGCTGGCTGCACTGGAATGCGGTGAGCTTAGCGAAGCGCAGCTGGATGACGCTGCTATCCGGGTCGTCGAACTGATTCTTAAATCTCGGCCCGCCCTCGAGCGGAGCACTACTTACGACCGCGATGCCCATCATCTAATCGCTCGGCGAGCCGCCGAGGAAGCCTGCGTGTTGCTCAAAAACGCGGCAGGGCTGTTGCCACTGTCCCAACAGGAGAACGTGGCAATTATCGGCGCGCTTGCTGCAGAGCCGCGTTTTCAGGGCAGTGGCAGTTCACAGATCAACCCCACCAAGCTCGATATTCCGCTAGACGAAATACAAAAACTGCTAGCCACCGATAACCCGCTACTCTTCGCCCCGGGTTACAGCCTAACGCACGATGGCATTGACCCGCAGCTCATTGAGGATGCCGTGACCATCGCACGCGACGCAAAAACAGTGGTGTTATTTGCTGGACTGCCTGACAGTTATGAGTCCGAGGGCTTCGACCGAAAGCATATGCAGCTGCCCTCTGCCCAACTGACGCTTATAGAAGCCGTGACGCGGGTTACCGACCGCCTTGTGGTGGTTTTACAAAACGGCGCTCCGGTCGAACTGCCGTTTCTCGATCAGGTTGGGGCGCTGCTGGAGACCTATCTCGGAGGCCAAGCAGGCGGGTCCGCCGCTGCTAGAGTGCTATTCGGTGAGGTAAATCCTTCGGGCAAGCTGGCAGAAACCTTTCCTGTCAGGCTTGAAGATGCAGCCTGCCATGAATGGTTTCCCGGCGAACCGCGCCAGGTTCAATACCGGGAGGGGCTCTGGGTCGGCTATCGCTACTTTGACACCAGCGACACGCCAGTGGCATTTCCCTTCGGCCACGGTTTGTCCTACACCACTTTTACTTATGACCGGTTGCGTGTCGTGGGGACCAATCTACCGCTCGAGACAGTGGACAGCGACCAGCTGGCGGAATGGGATGGCCTAACAGTAGAGTGCGACATTAAAAATACTGGCGCAGTAGCAGGCTACGAAATAGCCCAACTCTATATCGGTGCCGACACTCACCGTGTTTACCGACCTCGACGCGAATTACGGGACTTTGTCAAAGTTTGGCTCGAGCCGGGCCAAACTCACACAGCGGCCTTTGAACTCGGCCGCAGGGGCTTTGCCTACTGGGATGGGGATGTTCACGACTGGATAGTCGAGGCGGGTGACTACCGCATTGAAATTGGCGCATCCAGTGCCGATCTTCGCCTGTCTTGCAACGTAAAGGTCCTGTCATGTGCTGTGGTAAAACCCCCGAACCCAGACCTGCAGGCGTATTTCGAGCCGAGAAAGCGTGCTTTTGATACAGCGACATTTACTGCCCTGCTGGGTCAGCCGATCCCGGAGATCGGCCCCACTTTTCCCTATCACCCCAATTCGACGCTAGGCGAAATTCGAGGGACCTTCATTGGGAAAAAGCTACATGAACTGGTTCTGCGCTCTGTCAAAGAAATGGTGCCCAATGAGGTCGATGAAAACCTCGACCGAATACTCGGCGCCATGCTGGGCGAAATGCCCCTAAGAAACTTAGTGATGCTGTCCGGTGGCAAGTTCCCCCCGTGGCTTTTAACACTGTGTATCCACCTGATGAACGGCCAGTATTGGCCTGCTTTGAAAACGCTGGTCAGCAAGGGTCGTCGCTGAACACAGCCCGATAATACCAAACCGAAAGGCAAAGAAAATGGCATTCCTCAACGCACAACGCACAACAATTTTTATCACTATTACAGCGCTTATAACCACCTTCAGCATCAGTGCTTGGGCGCAGCAACCGATAATCGAGGAGGTGATGGTCACTGCACAGAAACGGGAGCAGAACGCTCAGGATGTTCCCATTGCACTGACCGCGATTGACGCCGACACTATTGAGCAGGCCGGCATCCAGACGACTCAGGACGTTGTGCGACTGGCTCCGTCGCTGACGGTTAATGAAGCGAATCACAAGCAGACCAGCTCCTTTAGCATCCGCGGTGTCGGAACAAACGTGTATGGGATCGGGGTAGAACAGGGCGTTGCGCTGTTGGTAGACGACGTTGCAGCCGTTCAGCCGGGGCAGACTATTGGGAGCCTCGTGGATATTGAGCGCATTGAAGTGCTGCGGGGTCCGCAGAGTACCCTGTTTGGGAAAAACGCTTCGGCCGGAGTCATCAGCATCACCACGAAGGCACCTTCCGAGACCTTTGAGGGGTCCGTTGAGGCGACCGCTACCGATGACGGTGAGACCGGCGTCGTGGGCTCAGTGTCAGGCCCCATAATGGATGATTTTCGCTACCGCCTGACAGGGAAATGGAATGACCGGGACGGTTACATAAACAACCTCACGCCTAACGTCGATGACAAGAACGGTGCTCGGATCAAAAATCTCAGGGGTAAGCTTGACTGGGACATAACGGATACTGCCACGGTGAAATTTTCCGCCTACTATATGAAAGACAAGTCAAAATGCTGTGCCCTAACATGGGAAAGTATGCCTGTGGGCAACTCGATTTTGGGTCTACCTATTGGCTATCCAGCGGACGACATAAGTCCAGGAAAGGACAATTTCGATTTCCGTGGGGAGGATGGCCCCTACAGCGAGTCCGAATCGACCGGTGGAAGCATTCGAGTACAAGCCGCGGTGGGCGAATTCGAACTGGTTTCGATTTCCGCCCTCGACAACTGGAACTATGATATCCAAGAGGATGTCGACTTCAGCGACTTAGACGTGCAAGCGTTCTTTAGCGGAGGTCAGGAACAAGGAGGCTGGTATTCCAGCGGTGAAATCAGCACCAACTTTTACTCTCAAGAATTTAGACTACTATCGCCTTCCAATGAAAAGTATGAATACCTAGTAGGCCTCTACTACGCCAACGCCAAGACTACAGAATATTTTTTCCGCAACCTGAGCCTCGCACTCGCGGACAACGACACCATGGCCAAGACGGAAAGCTTCAGCGTCTTTGGTCAACTCACTTGGCATTTTACCTCCGCCACCAGCGTCACCGGCGGTCTGCGCTGGCTAAACGAGGAGATTTCCGCTGATTTGATAAGCTATTTGGACTCGGTACCCCAAAAGGCATCTGGCAATGACAGTGACTCCCCCATCGTGGGTAGGGTCTCGTTACAACATTTTTTCCGCGACGACATCATGACCTACGCCAGCTATGCTCGCGGCTACAAAGGCCAAGCATTTGATATCGGTGGAGGAAAGTTTAGCGAATATGCGGCGAACAATCCCATCGACTCTGAGACCTCTAACTCTTACGAAATTGGCGTAAAAAGTATTCTTTGGAACCAGCGCTTGCAGCTTAACGCTGACGTTTTTTACACCACCTACGAGGATTTCCAGGTCCAACGCACTGACCTCATCGATGACGTCGTTGTTTTCGGACTCGACAATGTGGGCGAATTGGTGACTCAGGGCATCGAGCTGGACTCCCTTATCCTACTCAGTGAAAATATCGCGCTGACAATGAACGCGTCCTATATAGACGCGAGTGCCAATGATTATAACGGCGCCGCGTGCTGGTCTGGGCAAACAGTGGCAGAGGGGTGCGAAGCAGGGCTGCAGAATGTTGATAACGGCCAGCTCCCCGTTTCGCCTGAATGGAAATACACCGCAATGCTGGACTACAAGATTCCTTTCGATTCACTGCCCTTCGATGGGTTTGCCAATATCATCTACACCTGGCAGGACGATGTCATCTTCAATATCAACCAGGATCCCAACCTAACCCAAGGAAGCTATGGACTAACTAATCTACGTTTCGGTTTGAACGATGACGAAGGTCGCTATCGCCTGACATTCTTTGCGAACAACTTGTTCGACGAAGCCTACGCTGGCAATAAAATCAATTTGACTCAACTATTTTTACCCGGACTCACAATCGGGCAAGTCCAGCCCCGCAGCGCGCAGCGCTATGTTGGCGTCCAGGCGAGGTATAATTTTTGAATTGAAGCATTAGCACCTGAGAGGAACTAACACTGAGGTCGATTGTCTCAACGACTGTAAGTATTGATGGCACAAACCCCTGTCGCATCGGACTATTGATGAATCACTATGAGATCTCCGCCCACTGCCCGTACGCCTCGCCTCCAGATATTGTCTCTGGCTTTGCTTTGCAGTTTTACTTTTGCAACTCCCGCCAGCCTAGGTCAGGCAAGTCAGCCTTGTTCCGATGTTTTAGGGCAAGTCAGGATCACGCAGGGAGAAGAATTGTCCGGTGATCTCGAAATCCTTAGCTGGAACATTCAGAAGGCGAGCAATGACGGGTGGGCGCAAGATCTAGCCGTGCTTGCAGGCGACGTGAACCTAGCGTTTATTCAGGAAGCGTCGGTTCAAGCCGGCCTTTCAAAGGCGATTAAAAATCCACTCTATCAAACCTTCGCCGCCGGATATGCCACGTCTAGCCAGCAGACAGGTGTGATGACACTCAGTACTACTTCCCCCAGTGGGGAGTGCAGCTTCACCAGTTGGGAGCCCTGGCTAGGCACGCCCAAGGCTACCAGCGTCACCGAGTTTCCACTCGCAGGACGCGAGGATCGACTGCTCACCATCAATCTGCATGCGGTCAATTTCGCATTAGGACTTAAGGAACTGCGGCAGCAGCTCCGAGCGCTGGCCGAGTTGCTGGGGCAACATCAAGGACCAGTGATACTCGCAGGTGATCTCAACACGTGGAGCGGGCAGCGACAAACCGTAGTGGATAACTTTACCAACGAGTTTGGTCTCGGTGCCATTGCCTTTACCCCAGATCTGCGCACTAAGGTATTTGGCCGTGCGTTGGATCATATCTATATTCGCGGTCTGCAGGCGCAATCGGCTCAGGCCATCCCTGTTAGCAGTTCCGATCACAACCCCTTAAGAGTGAGACTGGCTTTTAATTGATAGAGGCACTGAATCGCATACGTCAATGGGGCGTCTGAAAAGTCTGCATTGTTGCCAACGGGGGACGGCAGGCCACAAGGAAGCAGGGTAATCTTCATCGGGCAGTCAGCGCCTGTGGTAATCTGTGCGCATATTAATAGCAATACTATCTCCGAGGGTACTCTCGATGATGACTAGGTTAGCCGACCCACGACTGTCCTCAATGGCACATCGCACATGGACAGTTCTTCGGCCCGCGCCTCGAATCCGCATGCTGATACTGTTCATGTTGCTACTGGCGAGTACCGTTAGTGCAACGGCCGCCGGGCCGGCGCAAAGCCAGCAATGGTCAACCGCCCGCGCCTCGATCTGGTACGACCAATTGCCTTGGCCTGTTGGCTTCAATTACACGCCGCGCTACGCTATCAATCAGCTTGAAATGTGGCAGGAAGACACTTTTGATCCCGTGATTATTGATCAGGAACTGGGCTGGGCAGCCGGGATCGGTTTCAACATGGTGCGTGTCTTTCTGCACCATCTGCCTTGGCAGCAAGATGCGGCAGCCTTTTCTCAACGGATTGACCTATTCCTGAGCATCGCGGACAAACATCATATTGACGTTATGTTCGTACTGTTTGATGATGTGTGGAATCCGATTCCGCGGCCTGGCAAGCAACCCGAGCCTATACCCGGCCTGCACAACTCGGGCTGGGTTCAGTCGCCAGGGGCAGCGATCCTCGGGGATATTCATCGGCACGATGAACTAGAGCCCTATGTGCGCGGTATTTTATCGCGATACGGTGACGATGAGCGTGTCGCCATATGGGACTTATACAACGAACCTGGCAATCTCAATGCCATTCCATACGGCAATGTAGAAGTGCAAGATAAGCCCAAGTATTCGCTAATATTGCTGACAAAAGTTTTCGGATGGGCACGCAGTGAAAACACGATCCAGCCGCTAACCTCCGGAGTATGGCGAGTGGAAGATGGGCGCTGGCTTGGCGCGGATAAAGATGACCCAGGTGCGGCGTTGTTTGACTTTATGCTGCAACACTCCGATATCGTGACGTTCCACTCCTATCTAAATGCCACCGAAACATCTCTCGCTATCGACTCACTGGCCCTTCTCAATCGACCCATGATCTGTACGGAATACGTGGCCAGAGGACACGACAGCACGTTCGAAACCCTGTTGCCACTATTCGCCGAGCAGGATATTGGCGCTATTCACTGGGGCTTCGTGTCCGGCAAAACACAGACCATCTATCCTTGGCGTTCTTGGGTGGGGGTTATACGTTTCTGGGACGGCCTGTTCTCTGAAGAACCTGATCCGTGGCACCACGACCTGCTCTATCCCGACGGCAAACCCTACCGTCCTTCGGAGGTTGCACTCATTCGCACTCAGATCAGCGAGAAAGCCGTGCGTTCAAAATAACATTACAAAAGCATTCCACTTAGGAATAACCCAGCCATCACCCCATCCACAACAATTCCTGGTAGGGACTGCTTCAAGCTAGTCTTGTCGACAATCATCGAATAAAAACGCGCCAAAAGCCCAAAGCCCCACGCTACACCGAGTGTCATGTAAATCAGCGGTTCATTCAGCGCAAGCGCCATGATGCCACCGCCCAGATGCAGCCCCCCGAATACCACTCTGGCCTCTGATAGCGCCATTGGGCTCCTCAGCTCGATATGCTGTCCGTCAGTAATCAGACGTGGCTTGAAAAAACCAATCAGGCCCAGAACCACAGTGAACAGCGCACCCACACGCGGCAACCATTCTATGAGTGTTTCCATATAGATTATCCTTGAGATTAATTCATGTTAGCCTAGCAATAGTGAGACCAAAAATCATAGCCCTGTGACTTCTGCCTATCTCTGGGCGCGTAATTTCGAGGCACAGCGCAACATGTTATACGGCGGCACTTAACAGCCCCTCACAAGGGTATCTGCCGACGGAATTCAAGGGCATCATTAATATTCAGCCGTTCGGCGGTATAGCTAAGCAAACAACAGGGTCGCAAAAATGAGCACAGAGTTTGATGTGACAGCATTCGGTATTCAACTAGACGACGAATTTCATCACCCGTTTAGTGACGATCACCCCGACTGGAACGAATCCTATTTTTTCGATTGGTACGATGCGTCAGGCAGTAATGCTGGCCACTGCCGCGTCGGCTGGCATCCAGTCCAACAACGCATCCTATTCTGGCTATATCTCTATAATGGTTCCGAATGGCTAGTGATAGAAGAATACCGCCTACCATTTTCTGCGCTACAGCTCGGCGGTAAAGATAGCCCCGGGGCAGCAAAGAATGCCTTCTCTTATGAGGGCTGGGGGCTCGAATTTAAATATCAGCCACAACAACCACTGCGCAGCGGTCGACTCAGCGTAAGCGGGTTTGCACGAGTACTTTGCGGGCAAAGGCAGGGCATGATCAAACCGGTTGAGCTAGAACTGACTGTTACCGCCATTGGCCCCCCCTACTCTCGTGGTGCCGGCGCGGTCGACAGCCACAGTGCGGATCATTTCAGTACTAACCGCTACGAACAGCCCACTCAGTCGCAGGGGTGGATGGTTGTTGATGGCAAAAAAACAGAGCTAACGGTGCGAGGAGAGCGCGATCACTCCTGGGGACCGCGACCCTGGGACATGGGTTGGCAGTTTTTCGTAGTCAATAACGAACGTTTTAGCTTGCTCGCCACACACGTACAAATACCTGAATGGCCCCTTATCACCATGGGCTACTATCATGGGCACGGTGAAGCGATGGAGCAGCTGGCAGAAACCGAGCTTGTTCTTGATTTTGACAGCAACCATCCGACACAGGCTGTCAGTGGGACTTTTACCCTGCTGTGTGAAAGTGGACGTAAAATCCTAGGGTCTATCGAAACCATTTCAGGTACTGAAATAGATATTACGCATACGTTTTCGACACCGCATAGAAGCGAGTATAGACGTTCGCTCATTCGGTGTACTTTCGATGATGGCAGCCAGAGCATCGGCTGGCTCGAATGTAATCGTGAAACACAATAGCCTCACGGCCTCGCTAAACAAAAAACCACGAGGGCTACGGCCCGGTATTTGGTTATACACAGAAGTCACTGCACATGAAAATCCTGAACAATAAAACGGTCGTGATCACCGGGGCTGCAAGCGGCATAGGCCGAGCAGCGGCGCTGGCCTTTGCCCGTGAAGGCGCCAACATCATTGTCGCAGACGTAAACTCAGCAAGTGATGTTGAGCGCGAGGTAAAGACGCTGGGAGTCGATGCTATTGCCTTCACATTGGATGTTTCAGACCCGATGCTTTATCAGGCATTTTCCGAAAAGGCCATTGCATGGAAGGGTGGCGTCGATATATTGGTGAACAACGCCGGCTTTATGGCAGGTGGTGCCATACAAGACTATAGCCTAGAACAATGGCACAACATTACTAAGGTCAACGTGCACGGGCCGTTTCACGGCGTGCATTTCTTCCTCCCTCATATGTTAGCCCGTAAGTCAGGTCATATAGCCACCACTGCCTCCTTGTTCGGACTGGCTCATTTGCCGTTTGTGGGTCCCTATTGCATGACCAAGGCGGCCATAGTGGCCTTTTCCAATAGCCTGCGCGCTGAAGTGGCTCACCAGGGGGTCGGAGTGTCGGTACTGGTCCCCGGGTCCGTTGACACGAACCTGGTAAACAATGGTGACTGGCATGCCTCGTCAGGTGGCAACATGATTCCTGACATGTTTGAAAAATATGGTTCCTCATCAGCGGATAAGGTCGCAATCGCACTGGTGAACGGCGTAAAGAAAAACAAGCGCCAGATATTGGTGGGGACTGACGCTCAATTATTATCGCGCTTCATTCGTTTGATGCCTGACAGTCTAAACAAGAGCTTTTGTGGTTTTGCTCGAAAAACTATGACTGCATCATAACGAAAGTAAGTAGGAGCGGGATTTGCGGCACTGCTTCGCACATTCAATGCGGATCGTGTATAACATTGAATTAGTCCTAATCCATAAGATGACCGAAGATGCCATCACATTACCTCCATATGGATCCATTCCTAGCCGCTACCGATGCAAAAGATATGTTGTCCATCGCGCAGTCCTTTGGAAGTTTTGGCACCTACGCTGATGAAGCGACCAGTGGCACTCTCGGCGAGGAGCTACCACAACGTTTTGATGTGGGAATCAACTACTTTAACCAAGGCCTAGACGGTGCAGGAAATAGTGATTCTCCCGAGGTCGCGGCCAGTCGAAGCAACTATTTTCGGGAGACATACGCCTACGGCAATGATATCAAGGCTTGCGGCATTGAGCCTTTTCTGGCGCATCCTGAGCTTTCTAGAACGGCCAAAGCTATCTCGGGATGTTCCAACGTTGTTCCGGCCATAGTCTATGCGAACCTGCTTGTACCCGGCCAGGAACTGGCCATGCATACGGATGTGCCGGAGTTCCGAGGAGCGAATCGAAAAATCGTACCGCAGTGGCTTTTGGTAGTGATGTTGCACTCGGGGTTATTTGAACAATGGCGAATCCCTATTGTCACCTGTGTATCGTGGTTCGGTGCTGCTCAAGGAGGCGCATTTACTTTTTATCCAGAAGGAGCGAGTGGCGCCAGATCTGCTATTCCCGCGCAGCATAACTCAGCGATTCTGATTGACACTGATATAACGTTTCATGGCGTTGAGCGAGTGGCGGGGGGATTGCCAGACCTGCCCCTAATCGGACAGAAAACCCGTCTACACTTCTGTGGCAATGATCACTGGGAGTTGCGCGAGTCGAGAGAGGTCATTGGCACATTCAGCTGGTCAGAGATACGATATTCGATCTCCTGGAAAGCCTATTGTTTTGCTGATAACGAGGCAGAGGCCTTGTGGAGGTCGGGAGCGGACACTCTATCGACAAAAGACGTTCTCAACACCCTTGAGACTGCGCTCCGGGAGCGCGGATTGCTAAAGGCAGCACGGCCTAATCCTACGGAGTTCGCTCTGTTACTGGTTGATACTTTTGTCACATATCCCACAGCAGCGCACTCAGTGTCGCTCTAAAAACTTAGCAGCACACTTCACCTAACACCATTGTTTAGATACACAGGGTTTTAATGTAATGCGATTAAATAAATTTATCAGTGAGTCTGGTTTATGCTCGCGGCGTGAAGCCGATGAAATGATTATTCAGCAGCGTGTGACATTAAACGGGGAAATCGCGCTTACCGGAGCGAAATGGCTAGAAGGCATGTCCGTACTGGTCGATGGTACTGCGGTCAAACTGAAACCGACTACGAAAAATAAACGTAAACATATTTATATCGCGCTTAATAAACCTGCGGGAATCACCTGCACAACGGATGAAGCGATAGAAGGTAACATCGTAAAGTTTGTCGATCATAAAGAGCGCATATTTCCTATCGGACGTCTCGACAAGAATTCCGAAGGTCTCATCCTGATGACGAGTAACGGCGACATCGTTAATCAAATTTTACGTTCTGAAAACAATCACGAAAAGGAATATCTTGTTGGCGTAAACAAACCTGTCAACGACGTTTTTTTGCGCACCATGGCGCGCGGAGTGCGTATCCACAGACAGGTGACTCTCCCTTGTAAAGTATCGAAACTAGCCAAATACGGCTTCAGAATCGTGCTGACACAAGGCTTGAACCGACAGATTCGTCTTATGGCTGAAACGCTCGGCTATAAAGTTGTGCAGTTGAGACGCACGCGAATTGTCAACGTTAAATTGGGTACCATGAAGCCCGGTGTCTGGCGTAATCTATCAAATGCTGAACTGTCAGGTCTGCTACCAAATTTTACCGACTGGTAAAGAGACAGCGAGTTCTCCGCTATCGTGAACCCAAACCGTAAGCGGGCGAGTGTGAAAGAAATGCAACAACGAGGCGAGAGCTTTACTGAAGCGCCAGCTTCCCCGCCTTCCGTCGCGACAGATGGCCTGTGTCATAAAGCCAACGAATGACTTCTGACAATGTTTCCTCTCGGTCGACAAATTGCAGCCCCAGTTCATTTTCAATCTTGCTGCTGTCGGCATAGACCCATTGAGACGCATACGTCATACCTTCGCCAGTGAAAGGGAATTCCTTACCTGTTATTTTAATCACAACATCAGCACAACGCCCCAACAGCCTCAGCATCTTCCCGGGGATATACACTGAGTGCAACTTCCTACCCGTCTGCCTGCGAACTATCTCGAGCATTTCTGCCCAGCTGTAATAGTGCCCACCCAGTATAAAGCGATCGGGCCCTTCGACATGCTCGATAATAGAGACGTGCGCATTCGCAACATCTTGGACATTTACCAGCTGTACGCCGGTACTGCTTGTAAATGTGAATACACCAACAAACAGCTTGATACCAAAATGCGGCTCGGACAGGCTCGGATCGTGCGCTCCGACGACGCCGGCTGGATACGTGCAGATCACGGGCGCGCCCCGTGATTGTAATTCGCGCACATAATGTTCGCATTCAATTTTAGTACGAGCATAAGGGCTTCCCGCGATACTTACGGGTGTATCCTCGTTCATCATCGTATCGCCTACGTTAAATAACGCACTGACGCTGGACACATAAATAATCTTTTTGATTCCCGCGGCAAGACTTCCATCAATGACGAGTTTAGTGCCACCGACATTGGTCTCGCGCATTTCTTTAGCATGCTTTTCTGCTGTAGAGACCATTGCGGCAGAATGAATGACAGCGTCGCAACCTTGAATCGCACGGCCAACCGCGACCGGATCGGTCACATCACCGACCATGATCTCATCGACTTGAACGCCAATAGCCTTAAACACACTCTCCGCTTTTTGCGCTGATCGAGCGAGCACGCGAACGTGATGTCCCGACTGCTTCAATGCTTTTGTGATATGCGATCCGACAAAGCCCGTACCGCCGGTAACAAGAACGTTCATGATTTTTTCAACATAAGCAGCACAAATTGACCTTCATAGAATCCAGAATATCGTAATCCCAGCAACGTCTGATGAAGGCGGACATTCGCTATAATTGACCATAGCAAAGCGCTAATGCCGGCTACCCAGTCGTCACTGGCATGAAGATTCTCTCCTTCTACTCAGCGGGCTTTTCCGCGACAATTCTCCAGTTTAGATCTGCTATTTTTGCTTTTTCAGCCATCGTCCAAGATTCACCGCCCGTTTGAAGAAGATCGAGCGACTCTTCTACCCATGGTGGCATTATCTTAATCCTTTCAAGGAATCTCACGATTTTTCGTGCCACCAGGATTAAGTCACGTTTTTGCTCGCAAATCGGCCATGCTTCGCTTTTTGAGGGCGCGGAAAGAAGAATGTTGAAACCCGCATTTTCGAGCGCCGCACACACGTCCGCGGGATACATCGACTGGGTTGCGGCCAACGTCGGCAGGTAAGATCGGTGCAGAGCCACATGTTCTGCATTGTTCCAATCGAAGTAGGGAGATAACAGATACTCAGAACATGAATATCGAGTACCGGGCTTCAATACGCGGAACATTTCTGCCGCATATTCGTTTAATTCTTCTTTTTTAAAAAAAGGCCAAACGGCTTGGACAGAATAACAGCCATCAAAAAATCCTGACTCATAGTCGAGTGGGTCGTGGTGATTACCCACTGTGTAATGGAGGCGATCGCTCATTTTAGTTTCGGCAGCCCAATCGATGGCATTTTCCACCTGATCAGGATCGATGTTATAGCCTGACACCTGACCGCCCGTCATGGAGGCGATGTAATGCGCGATCCTGCCCCTGCCACAGCCCATATCCAACAGATGCGATTTCTCGGGGGTCTCTAGCTTCATCTCATTCAACAGTGCTTGTTCGCACAAAAGCTGATTCCCATACAAGCCCTCTTTCTCGTCTAGCTGCGGAGGGATATAGAGTTTCTCTAAATCGAAAACCGACAGCATATTATTCAAGACCTTGTAGTA
>ENA-OSJC01001853-OSJC01001853.1-marine-metagenome-genome-assembly--contig:-NODE-1853-length-16592-cov-5.769785_pt1 | contig 16592 bp, 24 predicted proteins | sample MGYA00237885_ERZ534234 | MGnify/ENA primary metagenome ERZ534234 (study PRJEB26413, sample SAMN06343907) | marine metagenome | isolation source: coastal waters | place: Atlantic Ocean: West Antarctic... | reverse complement strand
GGCATCTACTATTCTCCTAATGTCGGCTGAGTGTCGGGGAAACCATTTGTGTACTCGCCGTCTGAATCAACGGCAGGCCAATCACGCAATGCAACCCTGTATGCTAGGTACGCTGTTTTTTGGGGATGGTCAGGGACTTGAACAATATAATCAGAATCTTTTAATTCTTCGTCGCGCCACCTTCTTGCCAGTTCTATACTCATGAAATACGCTCCAACATTTCTATATAAACAGCCCCGTGTCCACCTTCTCCACCGGCTGTTTTTGTGGCACTAATACTATAGGGGTTAGAACCTGCACCACCACCACCGCCACAAAGACCACCAGCCTTAGCACCAACGTAGTAAGTATCGTCATTTCCAACTTGGTTACCCGAGCCATAAGTACCGTCAGCACCACCACCCGCGAACAGCGTGGCCGTTGTCATACCAGCGTAATCGGGAGTAGTACCTATTTTGTAATAATAATTACCTGAGCCTCCAATACCGGGAGGTTGCGCGTCAACCTCAAAAGGAATTTGCCTGTGGTTTAGAGTTTCAAAAAGGGTTCCCATTCCAGTTGCACCAAAAGCAGCTAGACTGCCACCATTGGTACGTGCCTGAGTTAACCCAAAAGAAAGCTGTTGGAAGTACGAAGGTGAAAACGAATTGGCTGATCCTCTTATGTTTTGTACACTCCCGCTAATGGCGGATGGCCCTGAAGCGCCTAAAACCCCACCCCCTGCTGTGACTCTTCTTTGAAAGCTTTGACCTGCTGGCAGATCGCCCCCATTCCCGCCAGTGCCACCACCGCCAGTTGCGTTGCTAACATTAGCGTTTTCTTGACCTATGATGTTACCGCCTCGAAATCCAGTGCTGATGATGCCAACCGACCCACCACCCGTTGCAGATGATGTGTTATTAGTAACGACTGAATCGACAGGTTTAGCAATAGAACCGCCAGCACCTCCTGCTAAAACCAATAAAGTACCTGCGCTACCGTTAACAGTGCCTCCTAAGCCGCCAGCAAGAGTACCGTTAGTGCCTGTATTACTAAAAAAAGAAGCTTGTCCTGCGCCCCCAGCTTTTGCAGTTATTGTTGTAATCCCTGATCCTGAGAATGAACTATCTGTCCCTGCGTTTCCGGGGCCAAGGTCATCGCTTCCCGTTCCAGCACCGTATCTAGCAGACTTTAACCCACCGGGGCCACAGGTTGCTGTGTAAGTTACGCCAGGGGATAACTCTAAAATACTGGCTGCGTGTGCGCCAGCACCTCCACCAGTGGCAGCGGGCATAGTGTTTCCGTCTGCGGTGCCACCACAGGCTCCACCACCTCCACCACCAAAAACATGAACCACCGCTTTAACTTTAAAAGGTACTGTGAAAGTCCTAGTTGTAGTTATTAACTGGTGCGGTATTAAGGGTGGGTTAGTGCTTGATGATCCTAAAACTGCCATATTATTCTCCTAGACTTGGAACCAGCCAATCGTGTCGTTTGTGTAAACAAGCTGCGTACTGTTCCCATTGGGTAAAGTTCCATCGGCAGCAACCGAGTTAATCTTCTGTGATCCGTTTCTACCTATTGTAACTAGACCAGACCCTGCGTTACATATAATGACAGTGTTACCTGCGGAACCAGCGGGTAGCGTTATAGTAAACGCAGAACTTGAAACACAGACTAACTGGTCACCAGAAGCCGCTGTAAACGCACCTGTCTTAATCAACCAAGTGTTATATGCGCTTGCAGGGACAGAAACGGTGGCCCAATCCAGCACCCCTGATCCGTTAGTTTGTAAGTATTGGTTGGCATCGCCATCGTCAGGCGGCATTGTCAGAGTGTAGGAAGCAGCAACTGTAGCAGGAGCTTGCATAGCAACATACTGACCACCGCTTGAGTCTTGTAGTCTCAAATCACCTTGACCCAGGATGTTTAGATTACCTGTTACGCTGGCGCTTGCGTCTGCCGTTAGCAAACCTGTAACGTCTAGCGTCCCTGCGATATCTATGTTGTTAGCGAGTTTAGCGCCAGTTACTGAATCGTCAGCTAAGACACTAGTTTTTACTTGTGTTAACGCCATGTCTTAGCTCCCTAATGTCGGCTTGGTGTCTGGGAAATCAGATGTTGAAGGCCATGCTCTCAGCGCAGCGCGATATACAATTATATTGTCACGGTTGGGCCAATCGGGAGTTTGAGAAGCTTTGTCTGTTGCAAAAAGCTCGCCATCTCTCCACATTATTGCTGCTATATCCTTCGGAATTGGAGGAACTTCCGGTGTCAAATACGCTTCATAGTAGGCAAAGTTTGCAGCTACAAACTCCTCTGTCCCTTTTATACAAGGGTTAGTTACGTTTCCGTCAGAGTCTTTTATTACCCATTGGTTACTCATTGTTTTCTCCTGTTACCACGGCAAGTATTGAATTAAGATGATGCCATCGCCGCCGCGCCCACCCCAACCTTGATATGTACCGTTGGTGCTAGTGTTGCGACCTGCTCCACCTCCACCGCCTATGCCTCCATTACCCCCGTAAACCTTTGTTAGGGTTTCGTCTGTGTATATACCTACTCCACCACATAAATCCCCTGCGTCGATAGGTAAACTAGGAGTCTGACCTGCTAATGTGAAAATTAATTCACCGTTGCCGTAACTCTGACTTCCACCACATATTATTCCGTAGCCTGACATTGCCAAGCCACCAGCGGATGCGTCAGTCTTCCTGATCGTCCCATTTCCACCAGTTGCAAATATGCCAACAGCTCCTCCAGACATATTGCCAGCGCCACCCGTGTATCCAGCCCAACCTTCTCCAGAACCTGAAACTGTTCCTCCAGTACCGTTGGCGCTTGACGTAGCTGCTGCGCCGCCACCAGAAGTTTTTGTACCCGTAAGGCCAGTACCCGCAATTGATGAAGCGCCGCCAGCGGCGCCTGTGATATTGCCGTAATTACCAGCACCTCCAACGCCAACTACTAGCGTGTATGAGCCAGAAGTAGTCACAGCAACCGATGGGATTTTTGCGTAAGCCCCTGCACCGCCGCCACGGGTACTGCTGCCACCTATCCCGGCGCTACCAGCCCCTACAACGTGAACACAAACCGTCCCATCTTGTGGGGGAACCCAAGTCTGACTTTGGGTGATTGTGAGTTGGGGAAATGCTCCCGGTGGGCTACCAATAACTGCCATATTATTCTCCTAAAGAACTAACCAGCCGGTTGTGCCATCAACGTAAACTAGCTGAACAGCGTTGCCTTGGGGCATCGTGGCGTTAGCATCAACACCGTTAATTTTCTGTGAGCTTGTTCTAGCTAAAGTTACTAGACCTGACCCGTTGTTTTTAATTGTGATTGTAGATCCAGCCGAACCAGAAGGCAGCGTGTGCGTTCTTGCACTGCTGTCGTTTGCAATGTATTGACCTTTTAAAGCTAGGCTTGTGTTTGTAGTGATGATTGCCCAGGCATTGTATTCACCGCCTATGGTTGACCACGCCATTACGCCTGAGCCGTTAGTGGTTAACGACTGTCCTGAATCTCCGTCACTTGCTGGTAAAGTTAAAACAATGTTTCCTGAATAAGAACCGTGGGGCGCGGATTGTAAGCGTGTGTAATGAGCGTTATTTGACTCGCAGTAAAAGTCTAATTTAGAGACTGTTCCAGAGTTCTTTAACGCTATCTGACCGTTAGTAATTGCTACGCCGTTAGAAGCTCCTCCTACCGTAAGACCAGTAGTAACGTCCACACTGTTAGCAAGTTTAGCGCCGGTCACTTGGTCATCAGCTATGTGAACAGTGTCAATACTTCCATCAACGTACTGGTCAGAATCAACGCTGTTTGCGGCCATTTTAGCGAGTGTGACGTTACCGTTGACTATCTTAGCTGTGGTTATAGCGTTGTCAGATACTGTACCGACAATGCTATTCGTAGCAGTCATACTCATTACTTCAATTGACGAAGAGCTGGGAGGCGCTGTACTAAAGGTTAAAGTTGTGCCTGATGTGCTGTAAGTATTCTTTTGTTGATAAACGCCGTCTATGTAGACAAAAGTATTCTGCTCTACCGAAGGGTTTATGGCTAAAGTGAAGCCAGTTGTTGAACCATTACCCGTGTAATTATTTGTTGTTAAATTAGCGCCACCGCCACCAATCTCGCCCCATTCAGTTGTGTACCCTTCAAACCCGCCTGTAGTGCTGTTATACCTAAAGTAACCCGCTGCGGGCGACCCTGGCCTTTGTCCTGTTGATCCGACAGGCATGTGAACCGCATCTGTTGCAGTACCAATGTCTAAAGTTACATCGGGGCTACTATTTAGAATACCTATGCGGTTGGTGCTTCCTTTGACGACAAAAGTGCTTGAGTCAATAGTCAAATTTGCGCTTGTCAATGTCTCAGTAAGTGTTACATTTCTAAAACCTGAAGCGTCTTTGTCGCTGTCAACAGTTACTGCTTTGCTCGCTACAACTGTTCCAACCGCTGCACCTGTATCTAAATAATTTAATTCTGCGCCGGTAGCAGTTACCGCTGTTCCTGAATAGTTAAGGTTTCCTGTTGCAATGTTGACTTCGCCCGTACCTTTTGGCGTAAGCGTCAAATCTACGTTGCTATCCCCGCCTGATGTCCCAATGACTACCGCGCCGCCCGTTGCAGCGTTAGTAACCTCAAGCTCGTTGACCGCACTGCTAGTAGTCTGCATCTTGATAAGCTCGTTGCCGTTTGCATCAGCAAGAAACCCACCATCTACGATTTTAGCAGCGGTTAATGTCTTGTTAGTAAATGTAGTGGTACTGGAAGGCGTTACACCGCTAACTTGGCTGTCAACGTATGCCTTAATAGATTCTGATGACGCAAGTTTCGTAGCACTAGCACCCGACATAGTGTCAGAGTCCAACACTGCTGTTCCACTAACCCCTGTATTTAACACAGGAGAAGTCAGCGTCTTGTTGGTCATTGTTTGAGTTACAGTGTCTCCTACAAGGTTACTTGTTGTTGCGGGGAGAGTAAGCGTTACATTCCCTGAGAAAGCAGAGTGTGCTGGTGCTTGAATCTGAGCATAATGAGCGTTATTACTTTCACAATAAAACTTAACAGTGGACTGAGTACCGCCGTTCTTTAACGATATATTTCCTGCGGAAACTGTTGTTCCAGCAGCAGAGCTTCCTGCAATGACAGTACCCCCGGTTAATGCGCCAGAAGCAGTAACTGCCGCTGCGGTCGTTGTTCCTGTCAAGTCAAGATCAACTAGAGCATCAAGTACAGCCGCTCCAGATCCAGCCCCGTCTAAATAGACTGCCTTAACAGCACCCGTCTTTATTGTTATATTAGCCCCACTTCCTTGGCTAATAATAATGCTTTGGCTTCCGCTTGTTGCATTTTCAATAATCTGAAAACGCTTCATAGTGTTCGGCCCAATCGTGATAGTGCAAGCAGAGTCTAAAGTACCTGTATACTTCAGGTATATCGCTCTTGCCTCATCCGCTGCACCGTCACCTACTGTAGAGCTATGAGTATCAGCATTAGTGGTAATACCTTCTGTGCCAAAACCAAGGGCTTGGCCTATTAACTCTAGGTTGGTATTAGTGCTTGTTCCCCAAGTTCCCGACTCATCGCCTGTAGCGATCTCTTTTAACCGTAGATTATTAACGTATGTAGCCATGTCTGTTCCTTTATGCTGCTATTTCTGTCCAAGTGGGTGTTTGTGATGTATTAACCGCCGTCCATTGCGGTGCTGGTGATGGTTGGGTTGTATCTATCTCACCCCAAACAAGAATTCCGCTTAAAGAAAGGGTAACTCCTACACCTGTAACGCCAACCGATATACCTCCACCGGCTGTTTCTGTAGTGTTTCCTGCTGTCGCATTTATCTCAAATCCTGTAAGGGAGACATTAGCTCCATCCCCCTGATTTACCGCAGGGCTTCCAACCGCAGAAGTTGCTGCTAAACCTGAAACAGAAACAATAACCCCTGTGCCTAGCGATACAGAGACACTTCCAACAGAGGCTGTAGCTCCTACAAAAGAAGCATCCTGTCCCCAGCCAGCATCTCCCCATCCTTGGGTAATGCTATTCCAGCCAGAAAAGTTGACAGTAGCGTCTGCCATTAGGCGATTCTTATAATCGCGCTACTAGCGTCAGCGGTCGGGAAGGTAATGGTAAAATCCCCGCTTGATGACGCTTTGTCAGAGCCAAAATTTAAAACCAAAATTCCTCGGTTTGAAGTTCCTGCTGCTGCTGAAGAGTTATAAATTAAAGCCCCTCTTGCCGTAATGCTGGAGCTTGACCAAGTTACGTCAGCAAAGTCAGTCAAAGCAGTAGTGCTGGACGTTGTAGGAGTTACGTTTGTTAAAGTCTTTCCTCCAGCATCATACCCAGCCCCTGTGACTTGATTAGATGTACTGTAAACGGTTGTTGTAGCACCTAAAGATGCGCTACTCGTATACAGTGCAATTTTAAACGCATTTCCACTGCCTGTAGTGGTTGTGGTTCCACCACCGCTACCGCTCGTAAAATTGTGTACGCCTTGAAGTAATTCTTTTTTAAAGCTGGTGCATACAGCTTGACTAATCGCCATTACATTTTCCTCAAAATTTCTGCCATATCAGCATGGTCAGCCTGCTCAAGTTCAGCAATCTTGCTTGTTTTGTCGCTTTTTACAGCTTCTTCCATATAATACTTTATAACCTGAAATACATCCTTTTTGAATGCAGTTGCTTGCTCCATGATTAACGGATGGCTTTTAGCTCCAACGCTAACAATAGTATTCGTAGCTCTTTCAGCCCAGTGATCTGTTGAAAGACCCCCGTTAGTCGTAGTTGTTACACTAACACCGCCGGTTTCAGCTTCAGAAAATTCAATCATTAAAACCTCTCTTATCGAACTGATCCAGACCTGTAGCTGTCTGTTGTATCATAACCCTCTCCTAAAACCTTGAGTTTAGAAAGAGCGTCTTCGTATCTTGCGGCGTAAAGCTGCATTAGGTCTGGTTCGCCTTTAAGGAAGGTGTAAGCCTCCACCAAGCACCCGTATAGCAAGGTACTCTCCGCATTAGTCCCAAGCCAGCTTGTACCTGTAGCTGCCGTTGTAATTGATGGCGGCTTGTAAAAGTAATGAAGCTCTGCCGTAAAAGCAGTGTCTGGAGTCGGGCCAACAATAAATGTATCCGCGCTAAACAACCCGTAATACTTGGGGCTTCCTGTTACTGAAGCGTCAGGATAAGCCTGCCTAATAAAATTAACATCTTTAAACAGCAGGAACTCGTAACCGCTATCATCTATAGCCAAAGAATATGGGGCCAGAAAGTCGGAAGGGCAGTTTAGATACTTTGTCCCAACCGTCATTGTCCCTGTAGAGTTTCTTCTGAAGTCAGGGAGTTGGGCAGATTTTAATATCCTGTCCTCTGCCTGACGAATAATTACAGGAAGATTGCTGACAAAGGTTGCCTCAGTAGTCTCCAGATAATCTTGTATTGCGCTCTTTAAGGTTGTGAATGTCCAAGCCATTAGGTAGTTACCACCGTTACTGTTCCTGATTTAGATTCAATATCTAACCCTACCGTTACGCTCCCAAACGCTGTAACACCCCCGCCTACTGGATCAAAGGCAAACAACTCTCTGCTTTCCTCCAAGCTTCTATCTGGACGAGGATTTCTTATTGCTTTAGGGTCATCAACCTTAACCTTGCCTAATTGAAGTTGCGGCTGGTCTTTGTCAACAACATCCCTTCCCACTAAGAACCCAGTAGGTCTTTGATTTACGATCTCTGGAACAAGATCCTTTGTGTTATATCGAAACCCTGTGAGGTCGCAGAAACCAAAAGAGTGCTTACCACTCGCAAACCTGCTCAAAACCTATACCCGCCCGGAGATATGTATAGAGAGGCTTTATCTCTGTCGCTATCTGCCGCTAAGGAAAACTGTTCCTCATACTCCGCTTTCAAAAACTGCGCCCTACTTATTGAGTCAGGGTACTTTGTACTTAGCTGATAAGCTAAACCGGAAACAAGACAGGGCAAAAACCTTGCAGGTACGTCCATGTTGAGGGATGCTGGCTTTCCAGCGTCCTCTATTCTTTCCATATAGTAGTAGCCAAACGTATATGTCGCCTGACTGTCGGGAGAAGGCCAAACATGGAGTCTGACTCCTGTCGGCTTACTCTCAATATAATACTGTAGAGGTTTGCTTTGAGTTAACTTGTTTGACAGTTGTGAGTAGTCACTAACAGAGACTCTCGACATTGACTGATCAAATTGGCTAGAGATGTTTCCGGGATTGGTTCTGATAAACCCTTCAACTACATCTAAAACGTAGTCAGGCAGGTCGTAAGAAGTTGTTCCCGCTGTCAGGGTTAAGGTTGTGTCTCTAACAGTCCAGAGGTTCAAACCCCTGTTTTGCCATTCCAGCATCAGCAAGTTAAGGCTTCTTCTTGCGGTTTTGTAATCGTAGCCGCTTCTTAACTCTCTACCAGCCTTTTCAAAGGCTTCTTCCATTACGTCTGCTAGATCAAGATTAAATACATATGTTCCGCTAGTTGCCATTTCTATTTCCTTCTAGACTTAGCACCGGAGCATTTCCATCGCTTCCTAGATAAGTTGTTTGGCGTATTGGGGTCGTTCTGTTTTTTCTTCGGCAGTCTTTTCTTGATGCCTAAAGATCTGGCGCAATAACTATCCCCTTTAGATGTTCCGGGCTTAACTCTAGCACCGCCGCCTTTAGCTTTTCCAGCCTGACCATAGCTAACCTTCCTGCCAGAAGATGTTACTTTAACTTTCGCCTTCCCTTTTGCAGGTTTACTGTTAGCCATTATCTATGCCTCGCCGTTTTCTTAGCAACTTTTTTTGGTTGGGAAGAGTGCTGCTTGCCCTTTTTTGTATCTTTTCTTTTCTTTCGGGTAGTAGCAGCATACTCCTTAGCAGACAAAGATTTAATTGCCTTTGCGGGAAGATACCTCTCTCCGGTTGCTTTAGAGCCTTGTGTTGATGGTTTACCAGACTTGGTACGCCATTTTTGCTTAGTCCACTTCTTTAGGCTTTTCTGAGACTTCTTGAGAGCCATCAGTCTTTATACCCGCCGCCTGATTTCTTATAGGCAGCAGCAAGCATCTGAGCTTTTCTGGCACTCCACTGACCTTTAGAACCACCTTTAGAGCCAGACTTAATCTGGCTAAAAAGGCGTTTCCTCAAAGTCGGCTTTGTATAATTACCAGCCTCATTAACTTTAGACTTTGGCTTTGCTTTAGACTTCTTAGCAGCCATTACCCGTAACTCTTTGAAACCTGCATAACGATGTTATACACATCTCCACTGGTGTGAGCGACTGTTGTAAATTTGATATCGCCTGTTTTACCGCCACCAGAATTATTTGGAATCCCAGTAAAGTCAGTAAAGTCTAAAGTGTCTGCCCAGTCAGCATTAAGCTGCCAAGCTAAAACATCAGTAGTCGCGTCAAATAATATCTTTACGCCCATGCCAATAGTTGAGTAATAGATCTGCCTAATTGTAACGCTAGAACAAGCCCTACCCGTCATAGGATCTCTGGACAATCCAGAAACATCTATTTTAGTTACTGCGGATTCTCCTGAACCATCACTGACGTTGGTAAACCTGAATATAGCTGTTTTTGCCCCGTCCTGAATGGTTTGAGTAGCTACTGCATCAGCCATATATCACCCCTCTATGTGCGAATAGCGGTGTTAAACGCTTGTGCGTACAGTACGGTGATACGGACAGACCCTGCATTTGTAGCAGCAGAATTCGTTATATTTAAACGTAGGTCTGAAGTGCCAATATTATTCCACGCTAGAGTTCCACCACCAGAAGTACCAAGTGGTTTAATACCAACAGTAGTACCTACTGCCAATGTGTTTACAAACGTATTAGCCCCACCACCAACCTGACCAACACTAATGTTTGTTGCAGTGTTTGCCGCTATAGCCATATCAACAATAATGTTAACAATCTTGGAATTTGCAGGGATTACGAGATCCGTTTGTTTCGCTGCGACTGCGCCAGCGGCAAGGGTTAGCGTGGTGTCTTGAGTCATTACTACATAGCCTACGTTAGCTACGTCAGTGCCTACAGTAGTACCAGTAGTGTTTCGGATGTTGCCAGCCCGGATTGGGCCGCTAAAAGTTGTATTCGCCATTTAAGTTCTCCTGTCGTGGCTAATGTCTAATGTTCCATGTGAAACATCAGTCAGGGAATAAAAAACAACCCCCGGCTTACACCGGAGGCTGTAGGTTGCTCTATGAAGAGCCGGGAGATCCGTAGATTCCCAAAGGATCAGATACGCCGAAGCTGTAACGCTCACGCGCTTTGTAGCGCACGTTTCCAGTATCGAAGTCACCATCCATTGAAGTCTCAAGCGCAGTACGCTCAAAGTGCTTCAGGCCGTTCGGAATATCAGTCATGATAAAGAACGCATTACTGTCAGTCAGGTAATGGTTAACAGCATAGCCGTCTGGGATAGCACCCATGTTGCGTATGGAGTTAATGTCATTATCCGCTGTACCTACTCGCTGAGTGGTTTCCAGCAATCTATCTGCTGTAAACATCAATGCGGGTGGAACAACTAGACGCTTAGGTCGAGCCGCAATCAAAAGACCACGTTCATCTGTAAAGGCAGAGATATCAATAATCGCATTCTCTAAAGATGTTTCGTTAAGGTCTGCTGCCGTAGCAGGACGGTTACTGTTAGTGCCGCCTGAAACGAGTGGGTGACCACCGCCTCCAGCTACACCGTCACCGGCTGCTGTGAACAAGTTAACACCATCACCTGATTGAAAGGTAGCAGTGAAACCGAAGTTCAACGGGTTAACAGACTTAACTTGCTTGGTGTACGCCATTGCGCGAGCTAAAGACTTTGTATAACGAGCAGAAAGAGAATCATAAAGATTATCCTCCATTGCTTCCTCAGTTATAGCAAAACCCATAGCAATCGTTTCGTGGTTGTACCTTGCTGTAAAGCTTTCTTGTGCTGAATCATAATTGATAGCAGAACCTTCTTGCTTAACAGGGGCAGCACCAAAGCCGCTAAGTTTTACTTCTTCTTCAAAAGAACGATCAGAACTCTCTGTGTCATAGATAAGAGTGTGTTCGTCTTCATACTTCTCATACTCAAGACCAAACAAGGCGTTAAGGCCGGGGAGTAGCTCTTTGAGCATTTGTGCGCGTGAAATAGCCATTTCCTATTACTCCTTATACGCCAAGTTTAGTTTCGTAAGCGTGACTTAAAGGAAGATAGGTCACAAGACAGTCAGTGAAGGCATCGCCTACAGTGCTGTTTGGGCCATCCACGAAATCAACGATACGAAGCGGAAGTGAATTAGTCGTAGCTACAGAGCCGCCGTCTAAGGCGTTCCTGCTTCGACCGATTGAGGTTGAACCCGCAGTGTTTACCGCTGATACATTGTTTCCAAGGCCAGTTTGAGCTATAGCCTCGTCACCCTGCATAAGGAATAACAATTTAGGATCGTCGCAGACAAGAGCCGCAATATCCGAAGCAACAGTTGATGCTGGATAATGCTGACTGAATGTCAGTTGACTTGTGGTGGGATCAGTAAATGAGCATCCCATAAAAATACCGACAGTTCCAGCAACAACTGCTGTTGTGACGGCTGATTTTTCTACAGTGCCAGAGGCAACCAACTTAACGAAATCACCATAAAATATAGCGGTTCCGTAGTTGCTTGCAATCTTAATATGTCGAACTTTTCCTGAAAAAGAGCCTGACGCACTAAGAGTGTTAACTGGTTCTGCACCTGATGGAGTTGCAGTAGTAGCCATGATTGGCCTCCTATTAACTTAGGAATTAATTATTAATTCCTGCCAAATGTTGTTCTCGTACTTCTTTCTGGTGTAAGCAAAGGCATACGAGGGTCATTTTCCCGGAGATAATTGTTATCGACAGAGTCCATTTGATTGTCAGCCATCTTCTGAAAGTGTTCAGTTCTGGATGCCATCTTTTCTGCTGGTGCTTTGCATAATAGCAAACCGCCAACTTCAATATTCCCAACAAACTTAGAATTAATATCAGACTGCAACATTAGTTCTGGGTGGTCATCAGCCTTACAAGGCTCCCAACCTTCCCTAAACATCTTTGAAGTATGAGTTCCATCAGCTTGTCCCATGATGCTTGTCCTGACCCAACGAAACACCCACCCATCTTGGTGGGTCGGATTGGGCAAAATAGAAGCAGGTTTCCATGCATCACTAGGTCGTGTTTCGTTATCTCTTTCTTTTGTTTCTCTTGGGGTGCGCTCAGTAGTCATTAATTTCTCCTGACTAGACGTATTTAGCATATTGCTGTTCAGTTAAACCCAACTTCTTGGCGAGAGTACGCTGGGTTGGCGAAAGCTTCACTGTGCGAGGTTTGGCTCCATTATTTCTACTTGAGGGGGCCACCACCATCGAAGGTTGACTAGCAGTCGAAGTTCGCTCTTGTTGGGTATTCCCAACCTGCCAATCATGATCTGGAAACGCTCTTCTGACCGTTTCGTCAATTTGTCTAAAATATTCTTGAGAGTTTGGTTTAACTCCCTGTTTTACTAGAGATGCATGTTTGCCATAGGCAAGAGATGTCATCTCTTCGTAACCGTCTTCCATAAACCAAGGATTGGAAGCCGCCCATTCCTCTGTCTCTGGGTCTGGTCTAGGGGCAGCCTGCCGCTGTTGCTGTTGTTGCTGCTGTTGTTGCTGCGCCCTAAGTTGTTGCTGGTATTGCTGTTGTTGTTGCTGTTGTTGCTGTTGACCTGCAAAATTCTGCTCATAACGTCCAGCTTCCGTTACTTCAGCGGTTGCTTTTGTTAGTGCTTCTTGGGCGGCGACTACATTATCAGTGTCTCCTTCCTCGTAAGCTTTCCTATATTGTTCTTTTGCTTGGTTAACAGATAATGCGGCACGTTCTTTAACTTGACCGATTAAGGCTTCTTCACCCCTGCCAATTAAAGACTCGTACTCTCTGTTCTTTTCTGCCATCTGCTGCGCGACACGATAAGCCTCATCTCGCATTTTTTCAGCACTTTCTGTTTTTCGGCGTTCTTCATGGGATTCGTAACGAAGCTTGTTAATTCGCTTCTGAACTCTTTTGCTATAGCCTTTAAGTTCTTCATCTCCCATGTCAGAGGAATCGTCATCCTCAACAGGATCAGCAGAAACAACTTCTTCTTGCTCTTGACTCCCACCTATCGTGGTTCGGACACCAAAAAACTTGTCTTCTTCTGACATTAACAACTCTTGTTCGCTCATAGCTTGGCAATCCCCCTTGGATCTTCAACAACAGCTTCAACGCTATCATCGTTGATTAATCTAAACTCCTTTCCGTGAACTTTAAATCTTGTGCCGCTGTAAGAGCGCATCAAAATCCAGTCTCCTTTTTTGCAGAAAGGCCCAGATGGGAATCTTTTTTTATCGGCATAACAGTCTGGCCCTAATTCAAGCACCATCCCTGTAATTGATCCGATCTCTTCCTCATAGAGCGTACTATTAGACTTGATAATCCCCCCGCCAAACTCCTTTTCAGGCTCCGGCAGAGCTATCAATATTTTATACCCAGCGGGTTTTGGCAATTGATTCGCCTTGCGAGCATCTTCTTGCTCGTTATTCTTTGCTAATGCTTCCATTAGTGTCTTCCTAGCACTGGAAAAAAGCGTCCAGAGTCGCCTGCGCTGCTCTATGCAGCGTTATGCATTCTCGTATTTTGATTGCAGATCAAGTATTTCCCTCTCGGTTAATGCTAACCCTTCAATAATACCGCAACATTTTGAGTATTCTTCAAAGTTTTTGCAACCCCCGCCGCTTATATGGTCTGCATACTCGTTCATTTGAGATCTTATGGTCTTTTGTAGATGGGAAAACACGTTTTCTTCTGAAAAACTACTCACCGTATATTTCCTTCATAATTTCAACGCCAAGCTTTGCGCCTTCTACCTGCTCTTTAGAGGCTATTCTTTTATTGTCTAACTGATCTCTGTCATTGTCTTCTGAAATCCTTACAGCCAACTTGGCTTTCTCAATCTCCAGCTCCTGATCAAGCTTGCTTTGGTCAAAGTCTGCCTTTGCCATAGCTTTTTGAGCATCAAGCTGCATCCTTGCTTGCTCCATCATCATCTTACCTTGAGCTTCCATCTCTTTAAGCTGCAATTCTTTTTGCTGCATCTGAACCACAGGATCTTCCATCATCTGTTGATTTTGCTGCATCTGTTGTTCTTGCTGGTGCTTGCCAAGCAACTGAGCGGCAGCAGGGGCGGCAAGCTCTGATATTCTAAACTCAATATCTTCAGGCAGCTTTTCTCCCGGAAGAGGAAGCTTCATACCTAGTTCTTTTTCGATTTTTTGTCTGTACTCGAAAGCAACGTGTTCCGCGATATGCGCTGAGAATACTGCTTGTATCTTGCCTGCATCTGGCGCTTGAGATAGAAGCTCTTGCATTTTAGGGTCTTGCAGCGCTGACATATGTACTTGTATATGAGCTTCATGGTCTTGATAGATAAAAGCTTTGACAGGATCTCCGTTGATAATCCCCATATTTTCAGAAACTGGGTCTGTCGGGCTGATATCATCTTCTTGAGGTACGATTTTATCTGCATCTTGTATATTTAAAACCTCTAACATCTGTCTATGAAGAAGTGGCAAGTTATACATCTGTGGTGCTTGCGCTGAAAGCTGTAATGCAGCCTGATATTGCATGATTCTTTGCGCCATTGTCCCTGCATTTGGATCACTTACCGGGATAATGTCTATTCGATCATCAAAGTCAGCCGAAACAAGCTCTTCACTGTCTGACATGTAAGGATATGCTTCTGGGCCAAAATCCCTAACCAAACGGGCTATTAATTTAAGCTCTACGCGCATAGATGCGTGTAATCTGGCCTGAACTGCGCTCATAACCTTCATTGAACGCTCTAATATCGCCAAAGTAGTCCCAACAGGGGCTTCTGAGTTCATATCTGCCGCTTTCACATCAGCAGCGGAGGCGAATCTACGCCCTTCTTCAACAATGCTGCCTAATAATTGAGCTAAAACAGCACTTGGCTCTTTATATGGGAGGAAGCTAATGTTTTCTTTGATAGTTCCACCGGGAACATCAACATCTCTGAACTCTCCCGGCATAATTGGGGAGTCATCACCCTTAATTCTTAGCCCTCTTGCCTTCAAGCCGCCCGGAAGGTTGGATAAAGTACCCGCATCTACCAATTGGCGAAGCAAAGAGGTGGCAGACTTAGCTAATCCACCGATCATGTGGATCAATCCAAAGCCGTAGAAGCCTAAACCGGGGATATACTGATAATGAACGAAGTGTTCTCTTTTGTTTTTAAGATCATCTTCTTCATACCAATTTCTTCTAACAGATAAAACTGTCCTAGAAGACAAATCTATTGTTATGACGTAAGGGAGGTTGATACCCGTTAACTCTCCGTCACGCTCATCTTCAAATCCGGGTAAGTCTAGATCAACCTGCATCTCAAGGAGGGTATGCCGGGAATCTGCTTCGTAGTTCCCGGTGTCTCCTGTTAACTCGTCATACTTTAGCTTAATCCTGTCAGGGTCAAAGGAAGCCTTATCTAAGTCAACGTCTAAGTAAAACCCAGAAACCTGTAGTTTTCTTATTTCGTTCGGGCTTTTCTTCATTACATGCGTAGCACGTTCGCAGGTAGCCAGATCAGATGCGCCATAGCTAACAACAAAGTCTTCTGCTGGAACAAACATGCTGCAAGGTCTGCCCAATGAAGGATCAAAGTAAACCTTTCTAAATGCAGATCCCGCTAAAGGTAGAGAGAAAAGCATTCGCTCTGTTTCAGTCCTATACTCCGTCATCTTTTCTGTGACTAGGTAGTTTAGGTAATCCTTAACTCTGTGGGCTTGTTTTTCTTTTTCTTCGTTAATGACACCAACAATGGTTGTCCTTACCGGCCCACTTGAAGGAAACAGCTCTTGTATTGCCTGAGACTGAAATCGTATAACTGCTTCAGTCAGAAGAGGATGCGACACACCGCAAGCACCATCCCAAGGGGTAGTCCTGTCTTCCATCTTCAAACCAAGGAGTTCTAGCCCATCTATATATGAACGCTCCCAATCTGACCTACTCTCCTTATCGTTCTTGTAAGAGCTTATAAGGTCTGAGGAGATCTCGTCTAGATCTTTAGGGTCTAGGACTTCTGCAAGATTAGCGTCATGAGAAGAATCTAAGATATCCGCCATATCTGGGTTGAAATCAATTATTACCCCACCGTCAGGTGTCTCAACAGAGACAGACTCTGGGTTTTCTATTTCAATCTCAACTTCACCCATCTCTTGATTGACGGGAAACGGAGTGCTTAGTGGGCGATCAATAGCCATTTAGCCATTCTTCCCAAAGTATTGAGTTCTTGCAGCGCCGCTGCCTCTAGCGATAGTTTTACCGCCATTAGACATCATTTTAGTCTTTCCACCTTTTATCATGCCTTTGGTCTTTCCTCCCATAGCCATACCTTTAGCTTTGGTTTTGCCGCCCTTAGCCATGCCTTTTGACATAGACATATCTTTCCTGAGTGCGCCGGTAAGACCGCCATTAGCCATCATCTTGGTACTCATTTTGGCTCTTCCGCCAGCCATGTAGCCTTTAGTCTTCTTCATTGTAGCCCTCACTGTATAAG
>ENA-OSJC01001851-OSJC01001851.1-marine-metagenome-genome-assembly--contig:-NODE-1851-length-16610-cov-3.477348_pt1 | contig 16610 bp, 10 predicted proteins | sample MGYA00237885_ERZ534234 | MGnify/ENA primary metagenome ERZ534234 (study PRJEB26413, sample SAMN06343907) | marine metagenome | isolation source: coastal waters | place: Atlantic Ocean: West Antarctic... | reverse complement strand
CAGTACGGCGTCGCCACAGTTCATCAGCATGAGCGAAGGTTCGTGGTTGGGCAGCTCGGCCTGCATCGAACGGATCACCGCGATGTCGTCGATGCACTCGCCGATCTTCGGGAACAGCGAACTCACTTCAATCCCGCTCTCGCCGTAGCGTTGGAACGCGAACGGCGACGGGAAGGCGGCACCGGTCTTGCGCTCCGTGCGCAAGTTTTCAATCGGCAGGGGCTGGCCCGCGAACTTCGCCAACATCGGCTTCGGATCAAAACTATCAACGTGGGATGGCCCGCCATTGAGGAAGAAATGCACGACGCGCTTCGCCTTACCCGGGAAGTGTGGCGAGCGCCCCGCGAGCGGATTGAGCCCCTGCCCCTGCTCTGCCAGCAAGGTTTCGAGGCCGACTGATCCCATCCCCATGCCACAGCGGCGTAGGAAGGATCTTCGGGTAAATAGCGGGTGTTGTGGACTCATCGTGGTGAACTCTAATCGACGAACATGAAGGCGTTACTCAGCAGGAGGGTGTGCGCGAGACGCTCCCAAGCGGTAAGCTGGTGCGGAGGATTGGAAGGCTTTCCCGCGAATTCGCGCTCGGCATTCCACCGGGCGGCTTTGGCATCCAGCTCGTCCAGCTGAAGGATCGCCGGTGCCCAAGTGAACTGGTCGAAGCTGATGTTGCCGGCGGGTCGGCAATCGACGACGAAGTCGAGGTACTCGCCCGCGCTTACCGCGATCTCATCGAGTTCGGCCGCGACAGGATTCCCGAACTCGGCGGTCCATGTGCCAAGGACACCGCGGCGATCTGAAATCATCAGGGCACGGACGCCGTCCCCGCCCGCGGCGGTCATCCCGATCGTGCCACTGATGCGAATCCGGGCGTCCACCGGTGCGGTCCAACGTCGCACCGCCGCGTGTTTGAGATCATTTCCGACATGGCCGCCGACTGCCGTCAGACGCACCCAACCGAGTTGTGCATCCGGCCATTGCGCTCCTCCTCCCCAAGCTTCACCATCGAAATGCGGGAGCAAGGTGAAGTTCGCCAGCCGACCAGCGGCTTCCTCGAACTCGCCGAACCCATAGCTCCACGCCGACGGAACTCTCGGCGCGGCTTCGGTCGATGCCGCCATGGCATCCGCCGCCAGTGCCGCTGCGATGAACCTCCCGCTGCTGGCCAGCTCGCCCCGGCTCGGCTCGCGCCGCAGGGTGAATTGGAAGAGCGATCGGATCCGTTGCTCGGGTTCCACTTCCCCCGCGACGCGCCCCGCCAATGCGGTCGCACGCGATTCGACGAATGGGCTGTTCATGAAGAACAGCGCCTGCTGTGGAACATTGGTCTCGTGCCTCCGCGCGCTGTGTAACTCCGGGTTGGCAAAATCGAAATTGCGTAAGGTGCTCGGCAAGAACGTTCGGTCGATTCGACCATAGAGGCTCCGTCGCAACGACGCATCAGCACCGAACAGCAGCCCGGGCTGACCGCCGATGGAAAGGTCGAGTTCGCCGGAGGCGGCCAGCAGCGAATCGCGCATCGCTTCGAAATCCAGCCGACGACGTGGGAAGTACGAGAGCAGCCGGTTATTGGGATCGGCGCGCTGCGCTTCGGGCGTCGGCGTTGAGCTTTGCTGATAGACCGCCGAGCTGACAATCATGCGGTGCAGGGCTTTCAACGACCACCCGTTTTCAATCAGACGCAAGGCAAGAAAATCGAGTAATTCAGAGTGACTCGGAGGCGCGGTGCGGAGGCCGAAATCGCTCGCCGTATCGACTAAGCCGGTGCCGAAATGATCCTGCCAGATGCGGTTGACAATGACCCGTGCGGTGAGTGGGTTGTCTCGGCTGGCAATACTTTGCGCGAGTTCAAGCCGCCCGGAGCCAGTTTTGAAATCGGCGGCTCCGAGGATCGCCAAGGCCCGTCTCGGGACCTCATCGCCTTGGCTCGAATAGTCGCCGCGCAACAGAATGTGCGCGTTCTGCGGGACCGGCGCGTCCTCCATCGCCACAGCGTGCGGAGCCGACTCGCCCAGCTCAATGATGCGGCGCTCGACATTGGCAAACAGCCCCTTCAGCCCGGTCTTCGTCGCCTCATCGAAAAGCCATTCAATATCGTGCAGGTGGCAGCGCGGGATGGCAATCGGCGAACCGGGACCACTCAACACCTCCGCGATCACAGGGTTCGAAGCGTGATTTTTGAAAAGTTGCCCGTAGCAGCGAGCGACGTCTTCCATCCCGACGAGGGAGGCTTGGGTGAGCGACGCAGAGACCAGCGGATCGACATTTTTCAAGCTCTCGACAAGCCGCCGTGCCGTGCCATCGGCGAACGTTTCGGGTGGAAGTCCCGCCAGCGCATGCCAGGCCCCGAACACCGGATGCCGCGCCTTATCGGATTGCGCGAGATATTGATACCACCGTCGCACCTGTTCCGGGATGAGGTCGTCCTTGCTAATGATCTCAGTGAAATTCGGCTTGGGCACCTTGCTGATATCGAGCGCCGCGATCAGGTATTCGGAGATCCGATCAAGGAAGCGCGCCTCCGCCTCCTTCGCTGCCTGTTCGAACTGGGTTTCGAGAGCAGCGCGACGCTTGGTCAACTCGGCATCGTCGTCCTGGCCGAGCGGAACCATGTGCTCCCGGGAGCTGTCCAAAATGCCATAGAGCGAGTAGTAATCCGACGCTGGAATCGGGTCGAATTTGTGGTCGTGACAGCGCGCGCAGGAAACCGTCAGACCGAGCATCCCGCGAGTGACAACATCGATGCGGTCATCGATGATGTCCTGACGGACGCCGATAAATCGTCCGCCGAGCGTGAGAAAGCCCATCGCGGCCAGGTCTGCCGGGGCACACTCTCCGCGTGCCAGCAGGCGGTCGGCCGCCAGCTGCAGCATCAGAAACCGGTCGTAAGGGAGATCCTCGTTGAAGGCGCGCACGACCCAATCGCGGTAAACCCAGCTGTGAACAAAGGTAAATTCCTCAGAAGCGTAGGCGTAACCCTTGGTGTCCGAATACCGCGCCACGTCGAGCCAGTGCCGTGCCCAGCGTTCGCCGAAGTGCGGGGAGGCGAGCAGCCCCTCAATCTCGGCCTCGCCGAAGGTCTTCGTGGCATCCGGATCATAGGCAGGCGGAAGCCCGGTGAGATTGTAGGCCGCCCGTCGCCGCAACGTCTGTGGGTCAGTTTGCGGTGCCGGATGCAATCCCTGCGCTTCAAGCCGGGCGAGGATGAAGGCATCGATCGGGGTGCGCGGCCAGCTCGCGTCACGAACCTGCGGAATCGCAGGTTCCACCAGCGGCTGAAAAGCCCAATGTTCTGCCGGATCCCCTTTCCCACACGCACTCATCGGGAGCAGGGTCGACAACACCAGAGTCAGCGGCAGATTGAAAATTCGGTGCACTTGATGTTAGCCTGCCACAAATCACCTGCTGTTGGAATACCATTCTCTCTCATCGGCCTCCAGGTCCACGGGGTTGGTAACAATAAAACGCCAACGAAAGCATCAGCGCGAAACTGAATGATCAGTTCGCTGGTTTTCCCGAACACGGTGCCAAATACCTTCTCGTTCTTCGCCACGCTCACCAGCGTTTCAGCATTCCAAGTATCCGGCTTACCGAGTGATTCACTCAGCACGAGGACTTCAGCAAGAACTGGCGCGCTCGAACAAGCGAACACGAGCGCGGTGGAGAGTCTTAGAAAGAAAGTTCGGACGGACTCTACTACCGACGCCTGTGCCACTCTTTCATCTGCTGCCGGGTGCCTTGAGCAAAGCCGTCATTCGAAATGGCTCACGCTGGTGATGATTTGGCCAGAAATGACACCAATTCTGGATGAGCGCTTTTGCCGATGGTGTGTCGATGCTAAATTTTCCAACCTTTGCGGAAGGTGGGCTTGATGAAGGGTTCTGCTTCGGGACAGCCGATGGCTTTCATGTTCTCGGCGTCCCACTCGATGCGTTTGCCCGTGCGTAAGGCGAGAAATCCGACGAGCAAGCCTTCCGTGAGCGTTGCGGCATAGTCAAATCCCGATTCGGTGCGCGGACCGCCTTTGCAGGCCTTGATCCACTCAATGTGATGATTCTCGGTGCGAGGCAGAACCGCCTTGGGCGCTTCATAGCCCACGAACTTCTTCGTCGGCAGGAGCATGAACATCTCGTCTCCCAAATTGTCGCCACCATGCCAAGTGCGCGTGAACAACGTGCCCTTGCTGCCAATGACCAGTGAGCCATTGCCGGTCATCTTCTCGCCGTGGAACAGCTCCTTGGGAGGCAGTTTCTTGCCATCGTAGAAGGTGAGTTTGACAGGCGGGCGTACACCACGTGCGGGATAGTTCATCTGGATGATGCTCCACAACGGCGGGCAGTCCTTGGTCTTCGGCCCGGCATCGATGACCTCGGCACTGGTCGGCAATCCTAACTGAAGCGCCCAGAAAGCGGTATCGAGATTGTGCACGCCCATATCGCCGATAGAGCCTGTCCCAAAGTCCCAACGCCCGCGCCATTTGAAGGGCACATAGACGGGATCATAGTGACGATAGGGCGCTGGCCCTAGCCAAAGATCCCAGTCCAGTGTCGCAGGAACGTCGTGCTTCTTCATCGGACGCTCCTCTCCTTGCGGCCACCACCCAGCGGGTCGATCCGTCCACACGTGAAGCTCGCGCACCTCACCGAGGGCCCCTGATCGGATGACATCGACCGCACGGCGCGTACCTTCCATGGCATGCCCCTGCGTGCCCATCTGCGTCACCACGCCTGCTTTGCGGGCCTCCTCTTTCATACGGCGCACTTCGTAGATGGAATGCGCTAACGGTTTTTCACAATAGACGTGCAAGCCGCGTTGCATGGCTGCGATGGCGACCGTGGCATGGGTGTGGTCCGGAGTGCTCACCACGACACCATCGAGCGATTTCTCTTTTTCCAGCATCACCCGAAAGTCCCGATAGCGCTTTGCCTTCGGATAGGCCTCAAAAGCAGGACGCGCCCGTGCGTCATCCACATCGGCGAAGGCTACAATATTCTCTGAAGCAAGCGCCGTCAGGTTACTGAAGCCTCGGCCGCCAGGCCCAATGAAGGCAAGGTTTAGCTTCTTGTCAGGATCAGATCGGATAACGGCACCGTGCCCAGCGGTTGCTATTCCGGCCGTGATCAAGGCAGAGTCGCGAAGGAACTCACGACGAGATTTGGATTGGATGAATTTCATAGGGATTGATTAGGAAATGAAGTCGATAAACGAATTATTGTAGCGCGGCTGGCAGGGAGTGTCGAGTTATGAATGTGATTTGAGCTGGGGGCCTGACTCTTTAAAGATCTTTGCGCCAAGCCTCGCAGACCTTCCCTTCTGTCTACTTTTAGGGAGCTAATGTATCGAAAATTTTGGCCTTGAGTGATCTCTTTCCTCATCGTGTCTTGGTCATCGTCCTCGGTTGGCAGATCTGCTATTCCCTAGTGCTTGATGCACTACTTACGACTGCTGATCCCGACTCTCCTTGTCCTGCTCGTTTCATTCGCTGGAGCGCAGTCCCGCAGTGAAGCGAGCCCCTTCCCTCCGTCCAAGGATTTCGCGGTGGAGACTGTCGCGACGGACTTGTCGAACCCTATGGAAATGTCGATCGCCGGCGACCTCGTTTTTATTGCAGAGCTCCACGGCAACATCAAGGTCGTCGACCTCACGACAGGCATCACACGCGTCGCGGCCCACCTGGAGGTGGATTACCGCAAGCAAGGTCCAAGGTGGAGCTGGGATGTCGAATCCGGTGTCATGGGGATCACGGTTGATCCCAATTTCGACACGAACAAGTGGGTTTACCTTTGCTACACGCAACCGGGCGGTGAGTCCTTGGAGCACGATCACGTGGTGTCACGGTTTCGCTACGAAAACGGACTCCTGAACAAGGCGAGCGAGCAGGTCATTTTGAAGATCCCGTCGCTCCGGGATCAGGACCGCATTCATGAAGCAGGCTCGTTGGCTTTTGGTCCTGAGGGGAACCTGTATATCAGTAGCGGCGATAATCAGGATCACACTCAATACCTGTATTCGGCACGGACCTCGACCAACAGCGCGGTCTTGAACGGAAAGATTCTGCGCGTGCGTCCCGGAGAAAATGGGGGCTACACCATTCCGCCCGGCAATCTCTTTCCGCCTGGTATGCCAAACACCCGCCCGGAGATCTATGTCATGGGCTGTCGCAATCCGTTTCGGATCTCGATTGATCAACGAACGAGCCATCTCTACTGGGGCGAAAACGGACCGGCTGATGACTATTGTGGCAACCTGAAGAACGTCGACGAGAAACTCTTGCCGCTGGGTTTTGACGAGTTCAACCAGGCCCGAAAAGCGGGATTTTTTGGCTGGCCCTTCTTCATCGGCCTCAACGAAAGCTACCCAACATACGACTTCGACAAAAAGACAGTCACGGGTTCTTTTGACCCAAAAAAGCCCATCAATGATCTGAAGGAAAACACGGGTGTCAGCGAGTTGCCTCCGGCGCAGGAGCCGATGATTTGGTACAGCCATCCTCCGTCATTTTTTTTCCCGTCATTGGGTCAAGGGGGTGCCTCGGCAATTGGCGGACCGGTGTATTACCACGACGACACCCGCCAAGCTAATGCGGACGGGTTGCCGAAGTCATTCGACCATCACTGGTTCATCGCCGACTACGCACGAGGCTGGGTCAAGGTGGTGGAGTTGGACGAAAATGAAAAGATGGTCGCGATCAAACCCTTTCCCACCGCCCATCGCTTCCAGACTCCCATCAACGTGAAGTTCAATCGGAACGGACAATTTTTTGTCCTGCAGTATGGCAAGGGCGGCTGGGATCCTAACAACGGAGGGAGCTTGCTACGGATCAGTCATCGCATCGATGGGGGACTGGCGGGAAATCAAGTCGTCGCAGTGCGCACCCTCAGAGGGCTGCCCTCCAAACATCCAGGCACCGCATTGATGCGACAAAATAACTGTGCGGCTTGCCACCAGGGTGAGGGCACGCTGATTGGACCATCGTTCGAGAAGATCATCGAAAGGTACGCAACTCTTCCGAAGCGGAAGGACTATCTGAAGAAGCAGATTCAAAACGGAAGCAAGGGAGTGTGGGGGGAGCTCCACCAAATGCCGGGCCACCCTTACTTGAAGAATGACCAGATTGAACAAATCGTGGATGCTATTCTCGCGCTCAAGCTTGCCAAGCACACGGCCCGCGACCGTTCTGTCGCTCTCGCAACTCCGGCCAGCCAAAGGTATTCCGGGACAGGCTCCGCCGAGTTGGTCGACGGCATCATGGGTGATGAAAACGATCTCAAAAACGATTGGCTGGGCTTTGAAGGCGACGATCTGATCGCGACGATCGACCTTGGCGAAACGAGGCCAATTCACGAACTGGGGCTTTCCTCATGTCAGGTGACCGCGGCCGGGATCTTCCTGCCATCGACTGTCGAATTTTTGACTTCAAGCGACGGCAAGACCTTCCAATCGGTCGCAACGATCAAGCACGAAATCCCGGTCAAAGAGCCCACGGAAAACATCACTTTATCGACCAAAATTAGCCGAACTAAGGCACGCTACATTCGGGTTCATGCCAAGAGCCTCGGAACCATCCCCGACTGGCATCAGGCCAAGGGTCGCAAGGCCTGGCTATTCGTCGACGAGCTTCTGGTGAACCCGGTGAATTAAGAAAAGCTGTGATTCAGAGAAGGTCGAGAGTGAGGCAGGAATTGCTCCCTTCTCGATCCATTGGGGGTTCTTGAAGTTACGTCATTAATTCGGGCAAGGGACCTTGTTGGAGGCTTTTTGCAAGGTTGACGTCGAGACGTCCGAACTGATCCTGCGGCTTTCCCACTGCGTGCATTAAGGTGTTGTAAAGATTGGCGATGGTGCGGTGACCTTCGGCTCCATAGCCGGGGTATTGGAGATAGCGTCCACGACGTCCCGCTAGTCCGCCTAACAAGATGAAGGGCCATTCCAGGCAACTCCCGTGGTGCTTCTCGGCGGCATCACTGAGGTAGACGATGAGCGTATTGTCCAACATCGTGCCGTCTCCCTCCGGGACCGCTTTGAGTTTGGCCGCCACGCGACCGATCTGGTCGAGATGAAAGGTGCGGATCCGGCGGCGGGCTTCGACCGACGTCATCCCATTGACCGACTCCGCGTGTCCCAGACCGTGCACGTGTTTGGAAATCCCAAGGCCACGATAGGTCACGTCCAAGGTATCGGCACGAACGGTCACGACATTCGAGATGCCTGAGATGAGCGCGGCGCCTGCCATGTCGAAGTGGGCTTCCAATCGATCGGTCTCTACCTCTGAAGTGTATTTGTCAGAGACCTCGGGTGTGTGCTTTCTAATCCTGGCTTCCATTCCCTTCAATCGTCGATTGCGATCCTGCAGGCCCTCGAATGCTCCGAGGTAATGATCCAGTTTCTCCCGATCCTCGTTTCCAATCGCGCCTTGGACGCGCTTGATGTCGCCCACCATGTGATCAAGCAACATGGCCTGAACTTCTTGTTCCGCCGCCGCGTCTTTCCCCGTGGCGGCCACGCCGAAGAGACTCTGAAAGGCGATGGCGGGATTTGCCTGATAGGGGAGTGGTCGGTCGATATCGAGCGCCGAGATGCCCGGGTAGACGACGGAGTCTTTGACTCCCGAAAGAACCTTGCCTCCCAGCGTGAGGCCAATGTGAGGAAAGATGGCCGGAAGGGCGCGAGCCAGTAAACCGTCAATGGTTGCGGAGACGGGGCGTCCCGGGTTGCCTTCATCACCGGTGTGATAGCACCCCAGAGCGCCATACCAGGCCGAGTGACCCCCGCGGCACATCTTGCCGGAGAGTCCTTGTAAGATGGTCAATTGATCTTTGAACGGCTTGAGGGCGCCGAGCGAACCCGGGAGTTCATAGTCCGCGAGCGGCAGGTCGAGCAACTTGTCGGTGCGCTCTAATTCCATAGGCCAACCCTCTTTCTCGCCTGGCCTCACCATCGTTGAAATGAGTTTGGTTGGGACAAGTTCTGCAGGGGTGAGTCCGCTCGATTTTACGACGAAGAGGAATCGCTTGGGCGCGCCCGCTGCAGTTCCCTCAGCCCGGAGTCGACTAACGAATGGCATGAGGAGAGGTGAGACTGCACCTAGCGAAAGTCCTTTGAGAAGATGTCGGCGAGTGGGGTTCATGGCTGGGATTTGCGGTAGAGAAAGGAATCTGAAGCGAGGAGCGAGGCGATGAGTGTTTTCATGCTTCCACTATTCTCGGTGTAAGCGCGATCCGCCGCGATGAGGGTGGGCGAATCATGGAAGGTTTCATTGCGCCCCAGCCAATAGCGGAAGGTATGACGGACGAAAGATTGTCTCACTAAATCGGAATCAGCGAGCTTGTGGACCAATTCGAAAGCGTTCGTCACCTTTCCTTCTATCGCTCGCTCTCCGCTCCCGGTGATGGCGCCGCTTGTGTCAACCGGAACGCTTGTCGCTTCCCGGTGACGGTCGGGAAAGATGCTGAGAACTTCTCCTAACATTTCACGCTTACGGAATCGGCCAAAGTCATCGAAGTTCTCGAAGGGAAGGCCGAGGGGGTTCATTTTCTCGTGGCAGTTCCAGCACGACCTGGCGGTGGTCGCGGTGAGTCGTTCGCGGAGTGTCTGGTGCCGATCCTCCGGGATGACGGCATCAACGGTGATGGGAATTTCAGGAACCGTTCCGGCGAGGAGATGTTCACGGATCCACTTGCCCCGGCGGATGGGGTCGGTGTCGAAGTTCCCCGACCAGGCGATGAGCCATGCGGGGTGCATCAGGATGCCGGCACGTTCTTCTTTGGGAAGGGGGAACGGTTGCTCCGTGGGGAAATCCCACGCCTCGTGATCAATGTTGTAGAAGCCCACATAGCTCCGGCTCGACGGTCCCTCGATGGGGATGGGAGTGCGCCCAGCTGCTTCGGTGCGTTCAATGTATCTCTTGTTGACCTTGAAATTTTGATCGTCCTTGTTGTTACGAATGTAGCCCAGATCTTTCTCGAACTTCTCGAAGGACCCGGGGTATGCCACGAAATATTCATTGCTCGTGAGCAATCGTCGAAGCACGTCCTTGTCCTGATCAAAGATGTTCATGACGAACTGATCGCAGTCATCCACGATCTTCCTGGTATCGAAACCACTATCGATGCTAATCCGGTTCTCATCTTTAAAGACGCGCGGCGCGTGGTGATAGCCGAAGAAATCACGGAAGAAGCGAAGCACCCGGGTGTTTCGAATTTTATGATCTTGGGCAAACATCGTAAAATCGGCTGTCGACATGTCGTTCTCATCGAGGATGCGTTTCACCACGGATCGGATCTGCTCAGGACTCTCAAGCTTCCCGTCCCGGGCCAGATCGAGGAGAGATTCCCCGCCGACGAGCACCTTGCTGGGGCCTCGGTCCATGAGCGCAAAAGAAAGAGCGAATGCCAGTTCGATCGCGGAGAGTCGGCGTCGCCCGTGGACGTCCGTTTCTCCCAATCCGATCTCCATGCGATAGACTGCATCCGGTTTGAGCATGATGGAAACCAAGGTCGCCTGGAGACCTCGCTTCTTTCCCGCCGTGCGCATGGCGTTTTTACAGAATGCCAAAGAGGAGATCATTTCTGCTTCGGAAGGCTCTCGTTCCAAAACGAGCTGATATTCCCAGGCGATGGCTGCCTCTAATTGCTCTTGGTCCGGCGACTCATCGTTCTCAAGAATCACCCGGAAGGGATCGGGGGTGTTTTGATGTCGGTGTATTTTTCCATCATGCTCCCGCTTGAGGATCCCGGTGGTCTGATACTCTGCGATGGACTGGCAGTTCATCATGAGGAGCTGGAGGGTTGCCGAATCGGCAAAGTGCTTGGCTGCGTAATCGGCGATTACCCCCTTACTTTCATCAATCGTGAATGGCTGATGAATGGTCGCGGCGCGGCGTAATCCTTTCACATCCTCGACGAATCGATCATACGCGTGTGGTCCGAATCTCCACAAGCGCGGCGGTGAATAGGCGGGGCCAAGATGGGATCCATCGAAGAGTGCTTTGTGATCGAGATGATTTCCAAATTCCGGGGAACGACGTTTGTGATCAATGACCGGGTCAATGTCGTGCTCCACAAATCGTGCCCGAATCCACTCCATGAGCTGCTTGCGATCCTTGGTGGCAGGTTTCTCCTTCTTCTTCGGAGGCATCTCCTCCGTCTCCAGTTTCTCGAGGACTTCTTGCCAGATATCGATACTCCCGACCTCCGTGAAATCCGCCGCGAGATTATCCAAACGCAGTCCGCCCTTGGTGGCCCCATCCTCGTGGCAGTCGTAACAGTGCTGCTCCAAAAAATCTCCGACCTGCTCATCAAGCGCGGCATGGACGACCGGCAGAGGCAGGGCAAGGAGCCAAAGCGCTTTGAACATGAGGAAAGCTTACACCTCTGAAATCCTTCACGACAAGGATCGGATTCTCTTTGATCCCAGTAACTGCATTCATGGAGATTTTGAGCGGGTCATTGTTTTTGGGGATTGGGCACTTGGAGAGCTTGAGGCGGGAATCAGCCCCGGGCCTTTTGCCTTTGATGGAAGTCCTCCACTATTCCGTGATCAGGTATTCGATTGTTCTCACATGCACGCCGACCAACTCTTCGCGGATGAGATAAAACTCGATTCGGACCTCGAACTAGAGTGCCCCATGGCAATCCGGTTCGTGACCGGATCTCTCAAAAGGAGAAATCCTTCTACGATTCTTTCGGAGTTGTGCGCTCCCACGTCTCCCGAATTTTTGACTGTGAGTTGCGCTTCTTTCGGAAGCTGAATCGTCGATTCTGGAAGGGGACCCGATGGCGTCATCGTTGCGCCGATCATCAGTAAAATTAGTGCTGCCAGGTAATGTAAACGGTGATGCCAGCGCAAGAGCGGTTGGTGATAGTGTCGCCAGAAACTCCTTGGCCATCACTGGCATGAGAAAAAATGAGAATTTGTTGCATCCACTCAAGCGAGAAGCGTGCCAGCCACTTGAAACTCGTGTGACGATCAAGTTTTTACTCTGAACAGGAGGGCGCGGGAGAAAGATGGGGAAGGGATACTACATTTTTCTGGTCGCGCTACCGCTGGCTCCTAGGGTCGTCGGCATTGCTATGAAATTCCTGTTCTCCTTTTTACTGCTGATCACGATTGCGTCAGCCGACGAGCGTCCACTTCCCAAGGTGAAGCACATGATCGATACCCACATCCATCTTTATGACCCGACGCGCGAAGATGGTATTCCCTGGCCCCCGAAAGACGACGAGGTGCTCTACCGACCGCACTTGCCGGCGGAGTTCAAAAAGGTCTCGAAGCCTGCGGGCCTCACGGGGGTGATCATTGTTGAAGCGAGTGACCGCCTTGTGGATAACCGGTGGGTCCTCGATCTCGTGAAGGGAGACGATTACTTCGTTGGACTGGTGGGCAATATTGATCCCTATACCAATGACTTTACGAAGCAGTTGAGGGAGCTGAAAAAGGATAAACGTTTGGTTGGCATTCGGGCGCGCAATGGCAAAGGCAAGAAGAAGATCAATTATACCGACCCGAAGTTCCTCACCAGTTTGCGGGAACTCGCAAAGAGTGACCTGAGCGTTGATATTCTCGTGAATGGAGGAGGGGTAGCCGCGGTCAAGAAAATCGATCAGTTAGCGCGAACTCTTCCGGATCTGCACATCGTGATCAACCATGTGATTGGGTATAATTTTGATGGTAAGGAAGCGAATCCCGAGTGGGCCGCGGCGGTTGAGAAGCTCGCGAAGAACAAGAACGTGTGGTGCAAAATTTCTGGCTTGTATCAGCGCAGCATCCCACAGCCCGCGCCTCATGACATCAACCACTATCGCAGTGTCCTTGATGTCCTCTGGAAAAACCTTGGGGAAGAACGACTCATCTTCGGCAGCAACTGGCCGTGCACCAGAAACAGCGGCGACTACCCCAGTCTTGTGAAGCTCGTAAACGAGTATTTTTCTGCCAAAGGACAGGAGGCTTGCGAGCGTTATTTTTGGAAGAATGCCGCCGAGGCATACCGGTTGAAGCTTGACTGATCGTGGATGAAATATGTTGAGATGCAGGTAAAGTGAGCAGGCGTGGCAGATCAGTTCGATCGTCAGGTTGTTCAAGGGTGATAATTCCCGTTGTCGGCAGAGTCCGAATTGAGAGCAGTGTTCCTGGAAGCCGAGGGAGCGGTAGATTTTTTCGGCGATGCTACTAGATCGGGTTAGTGAGGTAGCCGAGATTTTTCATACGGGGTCTTTTTCTACGATGCTTTTCAGAAAGATACCGTTTTCGCCTCCGATTAGGAGGGTGTCAGTTGGCTACGTTTCAGGGTCAATGCATAGAGAATTTCTCCGCTTGCTTCGACAAGTCGGAAGGTGACGGTGGGGTCATCGGCAGACAGATCAAAGGTGAATTCACCGAACGCAAATTTGTCACTGAAGCCGTAGAGTTGGTTTTTCCAGCTTGATTTTTTTGGAGGCGGGCCGCTCCGACCGCCAAGGCTGGCGGGTTCGAATTCATAGAATTCAAACCCTGAAGGGCGAGGAATTTTAAATCCACGGGCGCCATGGCGATCGCCGGAAAGGAGTAAGACTCCGGGGATACGGTGCTTCTCAATCAAGTTGAAGATTTCTTCGCGGCCTTCGGGATCGAACGTTCCCCATGAGTCCTTACCATTCGATACCTGGTCATCCCACATCGTGCCACAGGTGATAATAATAAATGGGCCTTTGCAGGCGAGGAGGGTTTTCTTGAGCCATGCCATTTGCTCGGGGCCGAGGAAGGCGTGCTTTCCGTTCTTTTTGCGAAAGTAGCGGTTGTCCGTCATGATGACGTCGCAGGGGCCGATCCGGGTGTGTTGAAAAACCCCACCGCCTTCGTCTCCAAGACCGTAGTAGGGATTGTTCCAAGCCTGGGTAAAGACCTTGCGAACGCCGCGCCGATCTTTGTCGGTATACTTACGGGGAATTCCCGAGAGGTCGTTGTCGAAATAATCGTGGTCATCCCACGAGGTGTAAACAGGAGTCGAGCAGACGATGTTTTGCCAAGCGGGATGGAAGTCACGCATTGCGTAGTCGGCGCGATGCATTCCGAAATGATTGCGCCGGTCCTGCACTGCCACATCGCCATACATGAGCATGGCGAGAGGCTTGTGCTTGATGATGGTGTCTGACAGTTCGCGGTGGCCGAGTCCCCAGCGATGCTGGCAGGTACCAAAAGTGATGCAGGTTTTGCCATCGGTTTCTGATTGAGGCGTCGTGATCGCGGCGTGTTCCGGGATTTTGATTGGATGCCCGTCGATCAGCACCTGGTAGGGTGTGACGCTGCCTGGCTCCAGTCCGGTAATGTCAATGATCGCAGTGAGATCAGATTCCAAAGTGCTTTGGACGGGACCGTAGGTCTTTTCCTCGTCACTAAGTTTGAGCTTCACTTCGACGCTGGCTGGTTTTGTGGTGCGGAGCCAGACCTTGACTCCGTCTTCTGCCAAGCAGCCGAGCATGGGGCCTCCGAAATGAGTTGTTCCTTGTGCCTGGCAGATCGCTTGCACCGTTTTGTCGCCCGCTACAGTGGCGAAGTTCGCCGCCGGGTTTGTGTCCAGGGCTTTGTAGATGGCCGAAAAGAGTTTCGCATCCTCCGGGGATTGTTTGTTCCAAAGGTTGAGGATTTCGAGTGAGTCGCTCAAAGCGCCATCAGTGGATCCTCGATAACCATAGCCATTTTCGATATTGAAGCCAGAAGTCAGGGCAATGCCTGCGAGAGAGGATTTTTTGAGGTAGCTACGTCGGTTCATGTGGGTTGGGGGGGAGGGTTTTAATTGAGTAAAATTAGGGATCCGCCGCCCCGCTTGCGTTAGTGTTGGGTGGCTTGGAGATCAAGAAAGTAGCCTTTCCAAATACCCGCCTGATCCATGGTGTGGAGATTATCGCAAATGGTCGTTTCGGAATCGAGTTTGATCGAAAGCGCGCTGGAAAGCTCGCGGTCAAGTTGAGAGGCCAGTGCGTGTGTTGGTTGCCTCGTCTGAGGATCGATACTTGTTATGACTCCGGACTTACCATGCTGGTTACATTATTTTGACGATTTGCGAAGTGGAGTCGTTCAATTCAGCGCTGATTTTGGGTCGTGAAGATTGGTTTGGTCGATCACTTCGGAAATCCTCCGCTCGGTGAGCCAGATCTAACGGCGTATCGAGGGACTTGAACAGCCGAAGCGACAGCCTCTTTTTTGTTCTGCTACTTGGTATTATTTCCGCCATAGCCACCTCAAGGCATCCGGGAAAAGCGTACCCATTTTTTTGCCGCTGTGGCCGTGGTGGCCCCATACGTATTTGTAATCGTAGCCTTTGAATTTCAGAGCGGCCTCCATCGCCATGTTACCAAGCGGCCAGTTGCCGTGGCTGTTGTCGAGATCGTCGATCCCCTCCTCGAAAAATCCCCGGATCGGCTTTTTCTCGGTCTTGCGGATCATGCCCGGGTAGGCGTCGCCGCCCCGGATGTTCGTAAATGAGCCGATGGATGAAACGACTTTCCGGAACTGGTCCGGCCTTTCCCATGCGACCGTCCACGCGCAGATCCCGCCGGAGCTGGTGCCACAGATCGCGCGCATTTCGGGGTCGGTGGTGAGTTTGTAGTCCTTGCCGACGAAGGGCAGGATCTCATCGATGAGAAAAGTGGCGTAGTCGGCGGAAAGGGTGTCGTATTCGAAGCTGCGGTTGTTGTTTTTCCAGGGAGCGGGGGGCACGGAATTTCCCTTGTGCCCCGGATCGATGAAGATTCCGATCACAGGGGGAATTTCTTTCGAGGCGATGAGGTTGTCGAAAACCGTCGGGATGCGGAAATCACCCTTGGGATTCACGTAGGTATGACCGTCCTGGAAGACCATCACTGCCGCTTCCTTTTTCGGGTCGTGGTTCGCAGGGAGGTAGAGGTGAAGATTGCGTTTCGTGCCGGGAAACACTTTGGAATCGGAGAACTTTAATTTGATGATTTCGCCTTTCGGGACACCTGCTTTTTTCTTGGAGTCCGCTCCATGTTGCGGCTTGGGCATCTCTGGAAGCGAGAGTTTGGGTGAAACGTCCTGTGCGAAAACGGCGGAGGCGAAGGCGATGGAAGCTACCGTGAGGGTTTTAAGCATTTTATGGAAACGCTCGGGAACTTGCGGATTCTTTCAAGCTGTCTTAAATCCTATTTGCCAATGCCCGCCGACACTCACAGCCACATACGATCAGAGATGAACGAGGGCCTTTAGCGGTGCCTCTGCGGCGACGGTGATGCCTTGGTTCGACGAGGATCAATCTCAGTTTCACGGAGGAACCGCTGCCCGAATTCCTTTCTACTCGCGGAGCCCCACGCGATACCGCAAGAACCAACGGTTCAGCGGCCTGCTTTCGATGCTCGTATAGGTGACCCGCGAGTAGCCGTCGATCATCGGCCCAAATCGGGTGCGATCAAAGAAGGCCTCGGCCGACTGCCATTGCCCCGCGCCCGCTTTACGTGGCAAGTGCGACCGAAGATCGCTGGGCCGATCCCAGGGGCGAGCTCCTCGCGGCACAAGCGGCTACGCCGGTCTACGAATTGTATGGATTGAAGGGGCTGCCCGCCGGGGAGATGCTGGAGCCGGATCAACCCGTCGCTGGACGCATCGGGTATCTCCTTCGCAGC
>ENA-OSJC01001849-OSJC01001849.1-marine-metagenome-genome-assembly--contig:-NODE-1849-length-16627-cov-6.569849_pt1 | contig 16627 bp, 17 predicted proteins | sample MGYA00237885_ERZ534234 | MGnify/ENA primary metagenome ERZ534234 (study PRJEB26413, sample SAMN06343907) | marine metagenome | isolation source: coastal waters | place: Atlantic Ocean: West Antarctic... | reverse complement strand
GCTATTCAAAAAAGTATTTTAACTAATGAATGGGTAACTCTATAAATGAGTAAATATTGGATATTTGATTTTGATGGAACACTGGTTGATTCTGAGAAGCCTATTAAAGAATGTTATAAAAAAATAACTGCAGCATTAGCGCCATCAAGAATAAAAATTGCAGAGGAAATCTTAATAGGGCCAACTTTGCAAGAAACAACAAAAATAATATTAGGTTCAGATAATGCAAACCAATATGAAAATTTTATAGAGCTTTTTAAAAAAGAATATGATGAAAATCTATTATTAGACACAAAACCATACTTGGGTGTATTTGAGACTTTACAAACATTAATTAAGCGAGGTGATAAATTAGCAATTGCAACCAATAAGAGGCAAGAAGCGACACATAAGCTTATAAACCATTATGGATGGAATGAATACTTTAATTGGATTGGTTGTGCAAATGTAGAAGAAGAGGTAATAAAAAATAAAAATGAATTAGTTAAATTTTATATTAAAAATAATCCTAAATTCTCAAATGCTTATTTTGTTGGCGATACAGAGAATGATGGAGATGCTGCAACGAATAATAAACTTAAATTTATTAAAGTTAATTATGGTTATGGACAAAAACAAAAATGGATTAATTCTAATATTCATAGTTCTATAAATAATTTTAACGAATTAACAAGTGTAAATTAAATATTATGAGTTGGTTTGTGATTCACACTAAAGCGAATGAAGAAAAAAAAGCATTTTTAAATTTAGTTAACCAAGAATTTACTTGCTATATGCCAATGTATTCAAAAGAAATCATTAATAAAAATAAAATTAAAATTACTCCTTCTCCCCTTTTTTCAAGATATCTCTTTATTGAGGTCAGCGATGAATCCATCCAACAAAATATTGGACTAATTCGTTCGACTTTAGGTGTTCGCCAACTTCTCAAGATAGGAGAAAATCCTATTAAAATAGGTGCTGAGATTATTTTAGAATTAAAAAAAGAAGAGGAGAATAGGTCTGAAAAAATAAAAAATTATTTTGAACAAGGTGAGCAAGTTGAAATTAAATCAGGCCCTTATAAAGGAATTAAAGCAATATTTGAATGTGAAGATCAAGATGAAAGAGCTATTCTATTTTTTGAGCTTATGCAAAAAACCACCAAAATCTCTGAAAGAAAAATTAATATTAAAAAAATAAATTAAAAATTACTTAGAAATTTTATAGTCTTTAACCCACCGTTTTAATTCTTTTTTGATTTTAATTTCATTCATACCTGGCGACTGATTAATCCATTTAATAATAGCTTTATTTAAAAATTTTTCCTCTGATTTTGATGTGACAGCTATTCTTATTTTTTTATGATTTGTTGATTTAGTAAGCTCGTGGTCAGCTAACAACTCCTCAAAAAGTTTTTCGCCAGGACGTAATCCTGTGAACTTTATTTTAATTTCATCTTTGTGAAGACCTGATAAGCTGATCATATCTTTAGCTAAATCTAAAATCTTAATTGGCTTACCCATCTCAAGAACAAATATTTCACCTCCTAAACCCATCATGCCTGCCTGCAATACAAGTTGAGATGCCTCCGGAATAGACATAAAATATCTAGTTATCTCTCGGTGCGTAACTGTAACAGGCCCGCCCATTTCAATTTGTCTTTTAAATAAAGGTATTACGCTTCCACTACTTCCGAGTACATTTCCAAAGCGAACTATAATAAACTCAGTTCCAGATTTAGACTGAAGACTTTGGCATAGAATTTCTGCTAAGCGCTTACTTGCTCCCATTACATTTGTTGGGTTTATTGCCTTGTCTGTTGACACTAAAACAAATTTTTTAACATTAAATAATTTGCATATCTTGCCAAGTAAAAAAGTACCTTTTGCATTATTTATCAATACTTCTGAGACATTCTCAGTTTCCATAAGGGGTACATGTTTATAGGCTGCAGCATGGAACACCACACTAGGAATATACCTATCAAATAGAGCTTTCATACGTTTTTCATTTTTTATATCAGCCACGACAAATATAACTTTAGTTTTAGTCAGTCCAAGAATTGACTGTTCAAGTTGGTATAGAGAAGCTTCTGAAATATCAATACAAAAAATAATCTTTGGTTTAAATTTTAATACCTGACGAGTAAGTTCTGATCCAATTGAGCCACCTGCACCAGAGATCATGACAACATCATTTTGAATTAATTTTTTTAAGCCAGAATTATCTAAATTAACTGAATCTCTTCCAAGTAAATCTTCAACATCAACTTGTCGAATTTGTGAAATACTTAATCGACCACTACTCAAGTCTTCAAAATTTGGGATGGTCAATAACTGAAGATCTAACTCTTTAATTATGCTTAAAGCTATTCTTCTCTCTTCATAATTAGACGATGGCAAAGCTATTATGGCAGTTTCAATATTTAATTTTTTAAACAGCTTAGGAAGTAATTCGATAGCACCTAACACTTTTATCCCAGAAACTTCCCTACCCTTTAATGAAATATCACTTCCTAATAGACCGACAACGTGCCAATTTGGATTTCTAGAAAGCACTTTGGCCAAATCAATACCTTCTTTACTGGTACCAATAATAATAGCATTTTTTGGTTTAATTAAAGGTGAGCCATATTCTCGATACTCTCTCAAAGCTCTATAAATAATACGACTTCCAATCATAATTAATAATAAAAGTAGGGGATTTACGAGGATAATCGAACGAGGAATTACAGGTTGATTTTCAAAATAAAATGTAAAATATCCCGCGAGTACTAATGAGGAGAATAATATTGCTATTGTTATTGTTCTTACATCACTAATACTTGAATATCTCCATGAAGCTCTATGCACCCTAAAGATTAAAAATATTATCCCTTGAACAATTAATACAAGCCATAAATTACTAATCATTGAAATAAAGTGGGCTTCAGGAATTTCGAAATTGAACCTAATAAGGAATGCAGATATCCAACTTGAAGCTATTGCAATTAAATCATGTGTAAAAACAATTATATTTCTATTGTTTACTACTAAATGTTTAATATACTTATTCATTATCTATACTTTTAAGTAAATGCTTAGCCCACATTATATCTATAAACCTCATCAATAAAACAAAGGATAAGAATAATAAAATAAATATAATGATCATAATTTCATAAGTGTTTATTATTACCGCTGAAATACCAATAATTCCTAAACAAATCATTAGCCCGTATGAAAATAGTGCTACTTGTGAATGAGAATAGCCTGCGAGTATCGCTCTTTGATAATAATGACTTCTATGAGCTTCCATCAAAGATTCTTTTTTTATAAATCTTTTTATTAAAGTTGCACTTGTATCCAAAATGAATGGCGAAAAAATAACTAATGGAAACCATAATGGCCATAATAGTTTATACCAACCAACTACGCCTAAAGCTCCACATAGAAAACCTAGGGGAATAGATCCAGAATCACCCATAAATATTTTAGCAGGAGGGAAATTAAAAAATAAAAAACTAATACAAGCTGTAATTACAATAATATTAAAAATTGCAAAATTAAGGTCGCCAAAAATAATAGATAAGATTGCATAGCAACTAAAACCAATAACGGACATACCCGCTACTAAGCCATCTGACCCATCCATGAAATTATATAAATTTATTATCCAAACAATAGAAAATAATAAAATAATAAAAAATAAATAGTTAACCTGTAACTCTAAATTGTAGAGAAATATAAAAGTAGTTAGAAAATGGATAGCCAAACGAATAAGTGGTTTAACATTTATAAGATCATCCAAAAGAGATAAGGCAATTAAGGGTAATAGGAATGGAAGCAAATATAGTAAGTCAGAACAATATAAGGCAACTGAAAATACTACTGAAGACATAATTGCAAGGCCACCCAGCCTTGGTATTGGAATAGCGTGGAGTGATCGCTGATTTGGTATATCAATAAACTGATTTAAACTTTTAGATTTTAAGATACACCAAGTGAACAAGGTTACAACTGAGAGTGTTGTAAAAAACGCTAAAAGGAATTGTTTGGAATAAAAAAAACTGAGGAATGTGTTGAAATCCATTTAATCATTTTATCAGAGGAATTAGGCTAATGGATTAAGTGTGCCTTAGAAATTAACTAAGCTAAGTTATGTTTATAAAAATCTTTCAAGTGTTTAACTAATATTTTTGAGTCGAAATCACTTATAGCCCTTTTTTTTGCTGCGTTACCAAGATCAATAACTAACTTTCTATTATTAAATAAAGTCTTCATTAATCGTGAAATTTCTTCAATATCATGTGGCTCATGGACCAAGCCAGTTTTATCTCTAACTATAGAATCAGATAAACCATATATATTTGACACAATTGATGGCACTCCAACGGCTGCAGCCTCAATAACAACATTACCAAAGCCCTCACGATAACTTGGTAAACAAAGAACATCGGATGCCGCTAAAAAATTTTGTGGTAATAAGGTTAGCCCATGAAAAATAATATTTGGTTGGTAATCTTTAAATTTAGATGAAATATTTTCCTCATCCGGACCAACTAAAAGCAAATATGAAGATTTTAAGTCTGCTGAAATAAATGAGTGAATGAGGTCATATACCCCCTTGTCAGAATTTAAACGGCCAAGAAATATAAAAACAAATGAAGATTGGGGTATTTTAAGCTCATTTCGTAATGAAGCTTTCACTTTTTTATTTGGTTTAAATTTTAATAGATCAACACCCGATACTGAGCCATTTCCAAAAACTAAAGACTTATTTTTATTTAAAACATTTGCTTTTACCAAAAAATTATATTGCGAGTTACTATCAACAATATTATGAGTTGATAAAATACCTATTACCTTATCAATTAACATTAAAAATAACCTAGACAGTCCAGATTTTGTTGACCAAACTTGGCCAGTGAAGCAATGAACTCTTACAGGGGTAAATGTTAAAAGTGAAGCTCCCATAGCTAATAATCCTGCTTTTGGCGTAATTGAATGAACAGCATCATACTTTTTAGTTAAAAATAGATAAGTTAACTGAATAAAAGAAATTACATCTGAAAAGATATTAATTTTTCTTGTAAAATTAATATCTATTAATTTTACATCTAAATTTTTCTTTGTTAAGAAATTAGGATTTTTTATATTTACAATGACCGTTAAATCATAATTTTTAGACAGTTCTTCTAAATGGCTAATTAAAAAAGCACTAACTGCAAATTCAACCGTTGCTACAAAACATATTGACTTCTTATTTGCCATATACGATTCGTAGAAATAAGAATAGGATTAAATTTATTCGGTCAGGAATAATTTTATAGATACTTCTGCGTTTCATTGTGGACACATTAGCATCATGCCGATTGTAAATAATTAAAGGTGTTGCGATAAATATAATTCTAAATCTATAGAACTTAGCTAAAATACCAATCCAGGCATCATGAAATATTCCTTTTTTAATGGGAATCGGCAACACCTTCCTTAAGATGCTTCGTCTAAATGCCATACAGCATCCGGTATATGAATTGCTGTATACATTTTTAAATAAACCATCGGAACTTCCAATCTGCCCAAAGAGTGAATTAGAAACTATAGTTCCATCTTTCGCAATTTTTGCATCATGAACGATTAAATCAACATTATTGGATAGAAACAAATTTCTGATAAAAGATACTTTATTATCTATCCATTCATCATCTTGATCACTTAGAAAAATGATATCTCCATTAGCAGCTCTTAGTGCCTTATTAAAATTTGCCACAACACCAATGTTATATTTATTTTTAAGCAATTTAATTCTAGAATCTTTAAATTTTTCGATAATAGTCACAGTGCTATCTGATGAAAAGTCGTCAACAATGACTAACTGATCATTACTAGCTAACTGACTAAGTATTGACTCTATCTGATTCTCGATGTGCTTAGAACCATTATAGGAAGCCATACAAACAGAAATTCTCAAAATTTAACCCCCTGGTTCAGTTTTATTTAGAATCATTTTTTTTAACGACAAGAGTCCAGTGCCAACAAAGATTTTTAATAATTGGTACAGATAAAATAAGATCATCAATAAATATAATTATTTTTTGAAGTTTAATTGGTAAATCTATAGATTTATCCTTGGGCAACTTACTATTAATAATAGAAAGTATCGTATGAATAAATCCAAATAAGAACCATATTCTTTCAATTTTCACTAATGTTAAATTAGCTTCATTAAGAAAAAATTTAAAATCAGAATATGAGAATCCTTCGGTTTCTTGATCTCCAACAGAAATGCCCGAATGTTTAGATTTAGTATATCTATCTAATCTTAAAATTTTCTTTAAAAATCTAATGCAAGGATAGATAGTAAAATATGGCCAACTATTAGGTTCAAACCCAATAATTATAATTCCATTTGGACCTAAAACCCTCCTTGCCTCTTTAAAGAAATCTATTGGGGAAGGAAGGTGGTGTAATGCTCCAACAATCATAATTGCATCTAAACTATTATCTTTACAAGGTATTTGTTCCGCATCAGACACAACATAAATTGTTTTAGAGTTTATTTTTTTATTATTTTTTGCAAGATTAACCATTTCAAATGATATATCACTTTGAATAACAGTTAAGTCTGAATTAATAATCCGATTAGCATCATTCCCATCACCAGATCCCACCTCTAGCAAAGTAGAGTTTTTACCAAGGGCATTCACTATATTTAAGTAATTTTCATTGTAATGAGTTACGTGATATGAATTAATCATATTTATTTCGGCATAATGATGAGCCTCATGGTCATGATATTCAGCCTCTAAAACTTTAAATTCTTCCAGATTTTTAGGAAGTAAAATAGGAATGCCGTCTTTGATTTCATATTTGTTGGCACATTCAATGCATTGTAACTCTATACTAGTGCTTTTACGTAGTTGGCATTTACACACTGGGCAAACTAAAAATTTTAAACTATTTATCATTTCATTCCTTAAAGATTTCAAGGTTAAATCTTAAACTTTTTCTTCAACCCCTTACTAATTTGTTCTGCGACCCAAATACTGTGATCAATCTTTCCTGAAAAAACTTCAATATAATCATTGGTATCTGTAATTAGCGAGGGTCGTGCATCGCTATCGTCACTTCTTGGAAGAACCATTCGTGGTCCTTCAAGAAAATCAACAAGTTTAGAATTTTTTAGAACGGGTATAAAGTTCTTACATTGATCGATCATCACATTAAAGTGCTCTTGTTTATCTATCTTGCTTAAAGGAGAGGTTTCTTTTGACAGCCATTCTAAATTTAATTTAGTGCTAACCTCAGAATCAATAACTGACAAATCAACATGATACAAAAGAAATTTATTAGTCTTTCCAAATGGCAAGATAGTTAAAAATGGTCCATCCATGATCGTAACTCCAATCTTATCAATATCTAATTCAATGATTGGAACAGCCGTATATTCATACTGCCTTTCAGGAACTAAAATACCTAACTGTTCAGTCAAATAGTTACTTGCTCCATATGTTGCATTAATAACTACATCTGCATCAACCTCTTCTCCAGTAGAGGTTTTTAAAGTGAATAAATGATCACTCTTACTTATCTCCACAACTCTTGTACTTAAGGCGATATCAATATCATTTTTTTTAATACTTTTTTTTACTATGCCACGAAGTATTTCGCAATCATACACAACCTCATTACACGAAATTCCTCTTTCCACACCTTCAAGCTCTATTGGCAAATCCTTACTATTAATATTTTCAAAAGGAACACCTAGTTCTTTACAAAAATTTAAATATTTATCTATATCCGTAATCGAATTATTATCAGCAATAAAATAAGTATTTAAAAAATTAGATTGGATACATTCCTCATATTTATTTTTAAATAAATCGAACCCTCTTATTGATTGGATTCCAGTTTCAATATCACGAGGGTAATGAAAACCTAAGTGAAGCCTATTTTGATTATTCATGGAGGCACCTAAAAGAATATCATCGTTAGCCTCAAATACCTTAACTGTAAGTCCAATACTAGATGCTTTTAAAGCAATTTCTGCTCCGAATATGCCGCACCCAATCACTGCAATATTAACCCCTTGCTTCATCTATAAAGCCAATATATTAAAGTGAAAAACCATCATCGATGATTAGATTTTGACCAGTTATAAATTTAGAAGAGTCTGATAAAAGAAAGATAAGTGTATTTGCTACATCATGAGCATCTAACATACCTTTTTTTGAACAAAAGGAATTGTAGGCAGAAACAAATGATTTAGGCTGATTATTTAATATTCCACCAGGGCTCAAGCAATTAACTCTAATATTGTCATTTTTAAAGTACTGTGCAAAATATTTAGTCATTTGGATAATGGATGCTTTTATTGCTGCATATTCAACAGGCATTGTCATCTCTGTACCTTTATAGAGCTGGAAGCGAGGTGATAAAGTTCCATATACAGAGCCGATATTTATAATATTTCCACCCTTATGATTTTTAAAGAAAATTCCAAACTGTTGGGACGTTAAAAAATAACCTCCAACATGAGTGGATATGTTTTCAGAAAAGTCTTCATAACTTACATCTTCAATTTGCTTTCCATAATTCATGCTCTTTGGGTAAGCATTATTAACGAGGCAATCTATTCCACCATATCTTTTAGAAACATCTTTAATTAAAGAATTAATTGATGACTTATTGGTGATATCCATATTGACGGCATAAAAATGATCTGGGTACTCAACTTTTATTTTATCAATAAAGTCCTGAGCTAAGGAAGTCTTAATATCAGTCAAAATAGCTATTCCACCATGAGCTAATATTTCTTCTATAAATGCTTTACCCAGCAGTCCAGCACCACCAGTAACAACGATAACTTTGTTATTTAAAATCAAAATTTTACCCCACTATTTTCTTAAAATAATTAATTGTTTCTTTTAAACCGTCATCTAGGCTTACGGAAGGTTCCCAATTAAGCTCTGTTTTTGCTTTAGTTAAATCAGGCTGTCTCTGACGAGGATCATCTAATGGCAATGGCTTAAATATAAGTTTAGATTTTGAGTCAGTAAGATTTAAAACTTTTTCTGCTAACTCAATCATGGTAAATTCTGAATTATTACCAAGATTTATAGGGCCATTAATGTCTGAAGAAGAGTTCATAAACTTAGTAATGCCGTCAATAAGATCGTCAACATAACAAAAGCTTCGTGTTTGCTCTCCTTTTCCATAAATAGTTATATCTTCATCCGTTAGCGCTTGAACTATAAAATTACTAACCACTCTTCCATCAAATGGATTCATTTTTGGACCATATGTGTTAAAAATTCGTGCTACTTTAATCTCTAAATTATATTGGCGGTGATAATCGAAAAATAACGTCTCAGCACAACGCTTTCCTTCATCATAACAACTCCTAATGCCAATTGGATTGACGCGACCCCAATAATCTTCTGTTTGTGGATGAACCTCAGGATCACCATAAACTTCAGAAGTTGAAGCCTGTAGAATTCTCGCATTAGTTCGTTTTGCAAGTCCCAACATGTTTATTGCCCCATGAACACATGTTTTAGTAGTTTGACTCGGATCTTTCTGATAGTGGATTGGGCTTGCTGGACAGGCTAGATTATAAATTTGATCTACTTCAGTATAAAAAGGTAAAGTAACCTCATGCCTAGTGGCTTCGAAAAATGGATCCTTTAGTAACTCTGCAATATTATCTTTTGAACCTGTCGAATAATTATCAATACATAACACATCATAATTATTATTTAACAACTTCTCACATAGGTGTGAGCCTAAAAAGCCGGCTCCACCAGTCACTAAAACTTTAGTTTTCATATTTTTTCCAAGGGGGTTTTATTTGAATTTATATTGTTTTAATTTTTCTTTTTTTGTTAGCTTGTATGCATCAAGACCAATTGATTCTTCTCCAGGCCTTGGAAGTACATAAGCAACGACCTCTTCAAGAAATCCCATTCTAACCCCAGCATGATAAATTCTAAGGGATAAATCAATATCCCAAACCTGATTCCATTCTTTACGCCAGCAATTCAAATTATATTTCATTCCTTTTAAATAAGATCTATATAGCCAAGTTGAAACGCCACCAATTTTTGAGCTATTTATACTATCAGTTCTTGTATAATATTTATCCAGAGCCATAGTTCCCTGAACCACCTTTCTCTCTCCAAAGCGCTCTGCTTCATACAGTGCGGAAACAAACTCAAAATTCCCATCAATAGCAAATTTTAAGAGTTTTTCAACATGGTCTTTTGACCATGTATCGTCGTCATCCAGTCGTGTTATCCATGCTCCAGTGGCTAAATCCATAGCTTTATTAGCAGGAGCAGCCCCACCAACAAACCAGTGATTTTCAATATTTTGTGGATAATGTCTTTCTCTTTTTTTCATATTATAAAATTTTAATCTTGGATCTTTTATTTTAGCTAATAATTCTTCTGTATCGTCTGTACAACAATCTCCAACTACAATTAATTCAATATTCTTGTAAGTTTGTGACAAAGCAGATTTTATTGCACGGTCAACTAAAATAGGTCCACGATTGAAAGTAGGTATACAAATACTTACTAGTGGGGTTTTTATTTTTTTTGTATAGTTATCTTCAAATCTGAAGCGCGCGTACTTAAGCATAATTGGCTCAATAACTTGAAATCTTAGCTTATTTAAGTTTGAGATTAATTTGTCATACAATGTTCGACTATGACTCATAGTTTCGATTCTTTTTAGGGAAATTAACGAACATATTGCCCCCCATTTAAATCAATACAAGCACCATTTAAGTGGCTCCAATGATCTTGACACAAATCAAAAATAATTTTAGCTAAAGCATTTTCATCTAGTAACTTACCAGAATGTATTTGTTCTTTATGAAGCTCTTGTCTATCGGACGTCATATTTCTAAACATGGTGCTATCTTGAATTAAACCAGGTGCAATAGCATTAACAGTGGCCTCAATAGGTAAGCTTGGCAATAAAGACTTAATAAACGAAAGGAGAGCCCCTTTAGAGGCAGCATAAATAGGATCATAGCTACCTTTCTGAGCTGAAATTGATGAAAATAAAAGCAGTCGGGATTTTTTTGTTAGTAAAGGAAGAATATTCCGAATCAACTTCGCTTGACCACTAAAATTAACTGATAGAACCTTATCAATCTCTTCAAAACTATATTCCGATAAATTCTTACCAGGAAGAATGCCTACTAATGAAATTAAAATATCAACGTTAATTTTATCTGAAACTAATTTTTTAGAAAAGTTTATGATGCTTTTATCACTATTTAAATCAAGCCAAAATGATTTAGCATTCTTAGGATTTTTAGAAGCGTCACCCTTTAAACAATATGTAGATATAAGTTTATTGTCCTGAGTATTAAATTGATTGCAAATAGCTTTTCCAATACTTGAAGATCCACCTAAAATAATAACTGTGCTCATAATGTTTACCTTAATGTTTTACCAGACAAATTAACCCCAATAATATCAAGGGATTCATCTTTGAAAATTTTACCCGTCTTGCTTTCAACCCAAGTTAAAATTTCCGATACATATCGCGGGGCACAAATAACTAGTAAATCTGCATGCAAGAATGTTTCAATACATTTTATAGGTTGACTTACTTTAATACCATCTAATATTAAATGGTCTTTTCTGCGTGGATCACTATCAACAATAATAACTTTATCTGAAATTTTATAATCTTTCAGTAAAGATCTAAGGAGATCCGTTACCCCCCATAAAATAATTTGTTTATTGTTGTTGGTTAATTGGCCTATTTTTTTTCTTACGTTAATTAATTGAATATCGTAATTATGAATCTGCTTTAAGCCTCCGACTATTGATTCCCTAGCCTGAGTAAATTCATTTTTATATTCCTTATTACAAGATTTTTCGGATGCATCTTTTCTAAATATAGCTACAAACCCATAAGGCCTGCTACAAGTATCATCAAACTCAACAAGACTGAAACCAATTTTTTCAGCAATCATACTTAAAGATGAGATTGTAAAATGATTAACATGTTCAAATTCTTGAAGCAATAAGTTATCAGGATAAAGCTTTAAATTAGGTACCTCGCAAATCATAACCCCATCTCGCTTTAAAGCAGTATAGCAATTTGTTAAAAATGGTTTTACATCTAAGATATGCTCTAATACATCATAATGAGATATTACATCAATTTTTTCTTTTAAATTACTGATATTAATAGATTTATTTTTTGAATCTTTAGTAACCTCAATTGAAATAAGTTGACTAAAGTATTGACTGGCCTTTTCATGAAATTCCCCAGGACCATCTCCTCCAATTTCAACAAAAACTCCGTCTGGGGTTTTATATTTATTTAAAGTTCGAAGTCTTTCCTCAATTGAATATGGCAAATTTATTCCCTTAAACCCAACATTTCCATCCTCATAATACTTTATTAAATCATTACTTCTAGGACTAGGTGACGAAAAACAAAATCCACAATTACGGCAAATGGAAACATTAACTGGAAATTCCCATGTATGCACTTTTCTAACGACAACATTCTTACTTGTCCACATTAATTCCATGTCATCGCCATCACAGCATTCACATAATCTCAAATTTGTTTTGAGAGCAATAATTTTATTTGTTTGCAATCTTTGACTCGTTTTTTTTAAACATGTATTCGGCAATTTCGAAATCTAATAATGTATCAATGTCAATTGATCTCTCTTTCGGGACAATAACTTGTCGCACTCGACCTTCAAATATAGATTTTTTATTCAATACAAAAGATGGCCTTGCTGCATAAGCAAGAGTAGTTATATCATATGCCTTAGGACAGTCTTGGCGCCTACTTAAAAGCTCTTCCCCTGAGCTGAATAAATCAACATATCCACCAACGCCTTCTTTAACAATATTGAAAAATGGATTTCGATGTGATTCTGTTACAGTAATTACGATATCAGTGTTACCTCTTTGGTATTCATCAATAATTTTATTTATATCCTCTCCGTTCCTTAACGGTCCAGTAGTTGGTATTGATAACATTAAATCAGGAAGTCGCCCATCGTTATTTTCAAGATATTTTAAGCCGTGCTGCCAGGAAAGCCACTCAGGCGAATCATCAGTTGCCAACTCTGCTGGCCTCATAAAAGGTACCTCAGCACCGTGTTCTCTTGCTATCCTAGCAATTTCTTCTGAGTCTGTTGAAACTATTACTCTATCAATCCTCTTTACTGACTTAGCATGCTCAATTGACCAAGCTATTAGAGGCTTTCCATTAAAGATTTTTATATTTTTATTAGGAAGTCCTTTTGAGCCACCTCTTGCAAATATAAAGCCAATAATGCTCATTTAACCTTAACCTTTTTACCAGAAGAAGAAGCAATCTTAATGCTGTCTATAATATCCAAAACTTTAAGGCCGTCTTGAAAGGAAATATTCGGGGAATCTTTCTTGTTTATACATTTAATGAAGTGTAACCATTCATTCTTATAGCTCTCATCTTGATCTGCTTCATATTTGTATATATTCTTCCATTCTGCTTTATTTGATTCAAATAAGTCAATATCGCCAGTTAACCCATTCCACCTTAAACTACCTTTATCACCGATTGCATGACACATCCTTACTCTATCGTGGCGAATAAAGTCTAAATTTAATGAGGCTATTAAATTGGTATTATTTTTATTGTCTTTAAATTTTAGAATGATATGTGCAGTGTCTTCTACATCAATATCAAGCTTGCTTTGGCGGCTAAGTTGAGCTTGAACAGATTCCACTTCACCAAAAATCCACCTCAAATAATCCAATTCATGGCTAAGCTCAAGCAACACACCACCTCCAAGAATTTTTTGGGCTGAAACAGTCTTTCTGTAATCAGTTTGACGCCAGCTTGGCAGGTATTGGCCTGCATCACTTCTTACAGAATAAAGATCTCCAACAAAATTCTTATCTATTAAGTCCTTAAATTTCTTTAATGAAGGAAGGAATCTTAAATTATAACCAACTGTTAATACGCAATTATTTTTAACTGCTTCACAATTTAATCCTGCTAAGCCTTTTTGCTCATTTGATATTGGTTTTTCAATTAATATATGTATTCCTTGCCCAACTAAAACTCTTGATATTTCAACATGAGTTGATGCAGGAGAGCAGATAATAGCTATTTGAGGCTGAAATTGAATAGCATGGGATAATTTAAAAAATACCTCATCCGCACCTTCAGGTATTTCTTTAGTTTCTTTGTGACGCAATACCGCGATTCGACTCTCTGGAAAAATTTCTCTAGCAATACGTAAATGCTTTAACCCAATACTACCCAAACCAACGATTAATATATTTTTTAGACTCATCAAACTATTTTAATATTATTTTTTTCATTTCTTACTATTTGCCTGGCTTAAATCGACTGATCTTCCAACATCGAGCCAAGGTTCATGCATAGGATATGCAATTATCTTCTCAGAACTTGCTCTTAATTGCTCAAATAGCTTTGGCATGTCGCAAGGAGAATCTTTTTTAAAAAAAGTTAAAGCATTTTTAGATAGCGCATAAACACCTGCATTTATATGTGTTCTATTAATCGGTTTTTCTTCAAAACCTGTAATTTCAATACCATTCAAACCTACAACACCATATGGATTTTGCCATTCATAAAGGTTTACTGCCATTGTAGCTGTAGAATTATTTTTAATATGAAAGTCTAAAAGTTCCCCATAACGTATGTCAGTAATTACATCGCCGTTAGAAACAATAAAAGGTTCTTCAGTTTTAAGATTAAGCAAGCTTAATGCCCCAGCAGTCCCTAATGGTTTTTTCTCTCGGATATAATCAATATTAACCCCCATTTTTTCCCCAGTACCAAAATAGCTCTCTATCATCTCGCCTAAGTAATTGATAGATATTATAAAATTTATAAACCCTTCAGATTTTGCACGCTCAATAATGTGCTCTAGAATTGGTTTTCCTGATACTTCAAGCATTGGTTTAGGGCAATTTTCAGTATGCGGTAAAAGTCTTTTACCAATTCCACCAGCCATAATGACCATAATATTATTCCTCTCATTTTCAACTGAAATGCTGTGCCTTAAAAATAATCCAACTACATTTTTCTGAGTATTAATAATTGGAACTTGGAATATTTGGTTTAATTCCATTATCTTCAGGGCTGATTCCTTAGCAAACTCTGGAGGAACAACTAAAGCTTCGTAGTGAATAATATTTTTAATTGAATCATTGATATTTAAATTTGCTAATAAGCCGCGCCTGATGTCGCCATCAGAAATTGTTCCAATGAATTCATTTTTATCATTAACAACAAGTACTATCTTTAACCCGCTATTATTTAAATTGCTTATTGCTTGCTGTATTGAAGAATCAAATTTTAAAATTGATTTTTGCCAAAACTGTTCAGAATTTTTCAATGAATTTACCTTAATATTAATTTATTGATTTAAATCAAAAAATTGTTTTTTTAAAATACCGTCTGACTTTAAGTTTTTAATGATTTTAACAATTTTTTTACTAGCTCCGCCCTTGCCATAAGGGTTTATTGTTTTTTTTAGGCTTACCAAAAATCTTTCTGAATCTAATTTTTTTATTGCTTTTTTTATGTAAGATCGTTCTGGTCTGCTATTTATAACACTGCTAGCCTGCAATCTACCCTTTTGTCTGTCGCCGATATTTATTGTAGGGATTTTTAAAGAGGGAGCTTCAAGTAATCCACTAGATGAATTTCCAATAACTCCGTCCATATGGCTCATACAAGAAAGATAATGCAATTGGCCAAGAGATTTAAAAACTATTGCATTTAAACTATTGCATACAAATTCATTAATTAACTTAATTATAACTAAGCCATCTGTATCTGAATTAGGTAAAGTAAATATTAATCCGGTTTCTTTTAATGGTCTTAATGCTGCTAGCAATTCTACAAACTGTTTTTTCGTAGAACCACTTTCCAAAGTTACCGAATGAAATGTAATAAGAAAATTTTTATTTTTAAGTTTAAATCCAATATCGCTTTCAAGTTCATCTCGTTTAATTAGCGTTAAAGAATTAATACAATCTACGCCTAATCCTCCAACATTAAATACCTTACTCGGCCGTTCTCCAAGCTGAATCACTCTTTTTCTATATATATCATTTGCAACAAAATGTATATGAGACATTTTAGTAATTGAATGACGGAAAGCTTCGTCAATAGCTCCTTCTGTTGATTCACCACCATGTAAATGAGCTACTGGAATACATGCAACAAGTGCTACTGAGGTTATTGCAAATATTTCAAATCGGTCGCCAAGGACAATAATTAAATCCGGCTTTAATTCAGAAAAAATAGATGGGAATTTTAATTGGCAATTCGCCATAGATTTTAATAAACCTCTTGAACTATTATCACTTGATAAGATTTTTACTTTTCGGTTAATCCTAAAACCATCACACTCAATCTCTCGATATGTTAAACCGTACTTAGAAGATAAATGAGTTCCAGTTGCTATAGTCTGGAGAATTAATTTTTTATCACTCTTAATATTTTTCATCAACAATTTTAAAAGCCCATAATCTGCTCTACTACTGGTAACCACACAAACTCTTCTAAAATCTAATTTACTCATAGCACAATTAATTCGTCTTCATCGAAAGCACGTGAAGCTTTTTTACCAATTATAAAATTCCACTTCA
>ENA-OSJC01001847-OSJC01001847.1-marine-metagenome-genome-assembly--contig:-NODE-1847-length-16637-cov-5.621498_pt1 | contig 16637 bp, 15 predicted proteins | sample MGYA00237885_ERZ534234 | MGnify/ENA primary metagenome ERZ534234 (study PRJEB26413, sample SAMN06343907) | marine metagenome | isolation source: coastal waters | place: Atlantic Ocean: West Antarctic... | reverse complement strand
ACGTTTCCCCGCTGCGCGATGCACGAATGACTGATCCTTTAACCGCTGAGTTTTCATTCAATGTGCTGATGGTCAAACACACGAACGGTACCAAGGCGACTGGACGGAACCCAATGGTGTTCAAACGTCGAAAGCCTTGCTAGCCTGTCAAAGCCGCGCGGCACTTTTCTTGAATACAACACACCGGATCAGGATAAATGGATTCCGCCGATCTGCTGGTAATGTCGGCCACGAAAGACGTAGATGCGAACACCGCCTATTTCATTGCTGCTGATAGCAATGGCGACTGGCCGCGTAGTGGTTTGGTCCAGCTTGAGTATCGCAACACCCATTTGAGCTACGCGCTGACATGGTTCGCCATGGCGTTTTTTTGCTTGTGGCCTGCATCATTATTATCCTGCGACACAAAAATGATGATGGGCCATGAAAGGGCTATGGGCCTTGACCCCACACCGTGAATACAGCACGAATAGCCCGAACTGGAAATATTCATTTACCAAAATAGGAGATCATGATCATGGGTGCTGCATCTTGCCATAACTTCCAAGACTTCCGGAAACTCGCCAAACGTCGCCTGCCAGCGCCGATATTTCATTATATCGACGGCGCTGCTGATGACGAGATTACATACAAACGCAATACATCATCGTTTGATGATGTTGATCTTGTGCCCAATGTCCTGAAGGGCGTGGATGAGGTCGACATGAGCGTTGAGGTTATGGGCCAAAAGCTTGATATGCCTGTTTATTGCGCGCCGACCGCATTGCAGCGCCTCTTTCACCACGAAGGGGAGCGCGCTGTTGGCAAAGCCGCAACAAAACACGGGACGATGTTCGGGGTGTCATCACTCGCTACTGTGACTGTAGAAGAAATCGCGAAAATTGCGCCTGGCCCCAAGATGTTCCAGTTTTATTTCCACAAAGATCGTGGTCTGAACGACATGCTACTTGAACGCGCTCGCGCGGCAAAGTTCGAAGTGATGGCGCTGACAGTTGACACCATTACAGGCGGCAACCGCGAGCGTGACCTGCGCACTGGTTTCACCTCTCCGCCGAAATTGACACCCGCGTCATTGTTCAGCTTTGCGACCCACCCGATGTGGGCGTGGAATTTCCTGACCAAGGAAAAGTTCGACATGCCACACTTGTCTGGCCACGTCAGTGCAGGGACCAATCTAGCCGTATCTGTGGGGGACTATTTTTCGACGATGCTCGATCAGTCGATGAATTGGGATGACGCCGAAAAACTCTGCACGCAGTGGGACGGGCAATTTGCCCTAAAGGGCATCATGTCGGTCGAGGATGCAAAACGTGCGGTGGATATCGGATGCACCGGCATCATGGTGTCCAACCACGGTGGGCGGCAATTGGACGGGTCGCGCGCGCCATTCGATCAACTGGCCGAAATTTGCGATGCGGTGGGCGATAAAATCGATGTGATCTGCGAAGGCGGAATTCAGCGGGGCACCCATGTGTTGAAGGCGCTTTCGGTGGGTGCAAAGGCTTGTTCTGGTGGGCGCATGTATCTTTATGCGCTGGCCGGCGCAGGTCAGGCGGGTGTCGAAAAGGCGCTTGGCAACTTCCGAAACGAAATTGAACGCGACATGAAATTGATGGGCGTCACCAGCCTTGATCAGCTGAGCCGGGACAACCTGCGCTGGCGCTAACCGTTTTGCTATTGGAGAGCGCCATATGATAACCAAACCTCGCGCGATGGAATGGTATTGCAAGGGCTATCGCTCTGGCGGTGGTTCGGCCGCACCTTCGAAATAGGCGAAACGTGTTGTCGGTATGAGCGTTGCTGAGCGATGAAAATTCTGAGATTGCGGATTGGTTGGTGAGTCTGAGACCCAAACCTGCGCTTCTGCCTGTGCATTAATTTTCATGGCAGGTGTTGAAAGGTTTAGCGAGGGTAAATTAATAGTACATCAGTATTTACCAACTCCTGGACAAGGCGATGCCAACGCCACTTGGGATGCAGCTTTCATAGGTGTCCAGAGCATGATTGGGGAGATCATAACGCTGCTAAACAGCTTTGGTACCCCACGGTTTGTCTTCGAACGAATTTTTAGCAGTCCAAACCTGTATGCATTCACAGAGGCTGAGATGGCAGAACTCAACACAGTTTCAAGTTTAGATGAGATGTGAGTTCTGAGACGGTTAGAAGGCTACAGAGTCTTGTTTATCAAGAAACCAAGCATCCAAGTCGCAAATATCGTGGTGTAGCAAGCCGACGCACGCATTTCACGTTTTCAGTAAAGGCTTTAGCAGAAGCTAAGATTAAGCAGATGACTGGAGGAGATGTTCTAAAAGGTCGCCCTTTATATGGCAGTTGGCTGGAGTTTAGTATTATCGGGAAGATATTGCTGGCCACAAACAGTTTGCCGCGGATCAACAATACTGACCATGGCATTTGGCGTCGGATACAGGCTATTCCTTTTAATCGTAACTTTACTGCCGAAGAACAGGACAAAGACCTTAGTAGCAAACTTACCAATGAACTTCCAGGTATCCTTAATTGGGCGATCAAAGGTTATCTGGACTGGCAAGAACAGGGCCTCAATCCTTCACAAATAGTCCTAGAGCAGGTATAGGGAGCATAACTCTTCTCAGCCTCACCAAGTACTTAAAGTATATTTATGTAACCATCTAATATATAAGCAAATATTGTTAATATATGATGTGGAAGTATATAATGTGGTATATAAAAAATACAAATATTTGTGGCTAAAAAATGGGTTTTATTACTTTCAAAGATATGTGCTAGCGGACGTGCAGAAGCATTATGAGCGATCTTGTATTGTCATTTGCTTGAAAACTAAAAGTAAACCAGCTGTTTTAAGAGCCAGTAGATCAATTGCTAGTAAACTTGATGACTTTTGGATATAATTAATTCTTGTATATCTGGTCAATTTGGTATACATTTGCATACATTCGTCTTAAGTACCTTTTTACCAATATTACACTTGGCTGATTAACTCCTCCAACAACTATTTCTCGGGACCATCATGAGCTTATACATAGACTACTTAAATAAGATCAAAACACGTAAAATAAAGGGCCTAAGCCCAGAGCCCATTGATAATGGTGCATTGGCCAGCGAAATAGTAGCGCAGATCAAAGATGAGAATAACGAACATCGCACAGCATCAATCGATTTTTTAATTTACAACACACTGCCAGGCACAACCAGCGCCGCAGGCGTTAAAGCAGCATTCCTTAAAGAAATTATTCTGGGTGAAGCTGTCGTTGAAAAAATCACTCCAATATTTGCATTCGAATTGTTGTCTCACATGAAGGGTGGGCCATCTGTAGAGGTTCTGATGGATTTGGCATTGGGTGGCGACGCTGTGCTGGCTGCACAAGCTGGCGATGTTTTAAAAACACAAGTGTTCTTGTACGAAGCGGACACAGATCGTCTTAAAGAGGCGCTGGATGCTGGTAACGAAGTGGCCATGGAAATCGTTGAGAGCTATGCTAAGGCGGAATTTTTTACCAAGCTTCCTGACATTGATGAGGAAGTTAAAGTTGTTACCTACATCGCAGGCGAAGGTGATATTTCAACCGACCTTTTATCACCTGGTAACCAAGCGCATTCTCGTTCTGATCGTGAATTGCACGGTAAATGTATGAGCACAGAAGTGGCGCAAAAAGAAATTGAAGCGCTGAAACTACAACACCCTGATAAACGCGTTATGTTGATTGCTGAAAAAGGCACGATGGGCGTTGGCTCATCACGTATGTCTGGTGTGAACAACGTTGCATTGTGGACTGGTAAGTTAGCCAGCCCATATGTTCCATTCGTGAACTTTGCCCCTGTTGTTGCAGGTACAAACGGTATTTCACCAATCTTTTTGGTAACTGTTGGTGTGACTGGCGGTATCGGTGTGGATTTGAAAAACTGGGTTAAGATGCTGGACGAAGATGGCAACCCAATCATGAACAACGATGGTGATCCGATTTTGGAAGAGCGTTATTCAGTTGCGACTGGTACGGTTTTAACAATCAACACCAAAGAGAAGAAGTTGTACAACGAAGCAGGTACAGAAGAGTTGGTTGACATGTCACCATCATTCACGCCGCAAAAAGTTGAATTCATGAAGGCTGGCAGTTCATACGCCATCGTCTTTGGTAAAAAGTTGCAAACATTCGCATGTGAAGCATTAGGTGTTGAAGTTACACCAGTGTTTGCACCTCCCAAAGAAGTGTCACACGAAGGCCAAGGCTTGACGGCCGTTGAGAAAATTTTCAACGCCAATGCACGTGGCAACACACCGGGCAAAGTATTGCATACTGGCTCTGATGTGCGTGTCAAAGTCAACATTGTTGGCTCACAAGACACAACAGGTTTGATGACAAGCCAAGAGCTAGAATCAATGGCAGCGACCATCCTGTCATCATCGGTTGATGGTGCTTATCAATCTGGTTGTCATACAGCATCTGTTTGGGATCTTAAGGCGCAGGCAAACACACCACGCTTGATGCAGTACATGAACAATTTTGGTTTGGTGACAGCACGTGATCCAAAGGGCGAATACCACGCGATGACCGACGTGATCCACAAAGTGTTGAATGACATCACAGTGGATGACTGGGCGATCATTATTGGTGGCGATAGCCATACGCGCATGTCAAAGGGGATCGCTTTTGGTGCTGATTCTGGCACCGTGGCTTTGGCGCTGGCAACGGGCGAAGCATCCATGCCGATCCCAGAATCAGTGAAAGTTACTTTTAAAGGTAAAATGGCTTCGCACATGGATTTCCGTGATGTTGTGCATGCAACTCAGTCACAGATGTTGGATCAATTCGGTGATAATGTTTTCCAAGGTCGCATCATCGAGGTGCACATTGGTACATTGCTGGCTGACCAAGCTTTTACATTCACTGATTGGACAGCGGAGATGAAGGCGAAGGCGTCAATCTGTATTTCAAACGACGACACGTTGATTGAATCGCTTGAAGTCGCAAAATCACGGATTCAGATTATGAAAGATAAGGGTATGGAGCATGAAAATGGTATGCTTCAAAACCTGATTGATATCGCGAAAAACCGTATCGAAGAAATCCGTTCTGGTGAAAAACCAGCGCTGTCACCAGATGCCAATGCAAAATACGCGGCAGAAGTTGTGGTTGATTTGGATTTGATCAACGAACCGATGATTGCTGACCCTGATGTGAACAATGCCGACATTTCGAAGCGGTATACACACGACACGATCCGCCCTGTTTCATTCTACAAGGGTGAGAAAAATGTTGACCTTGGCTTTGTTGGATCATGTATGGTTCACAAAGGCGATTTGCAGATTGTGGCCAAGATGCTGCGGAACCTTGAAAAGCAAGGTAAAGCGATCAAATTTAATGCGCCATTGGTTGTTGCGGCACCAACGTACAACATCATCGACGAGATGAAGGCTGAAGGCGACTGGGAAATCTTGCAGAAGTATTCTGGGTTCGAATTTGACGATTTGGCACCAAAAACAACTGCACGTGTTGAATATGAAAATATCCTATATTTGGAACGGCCTGGTTGCAACCTGTGTATGGGTAACCAAGAAAAAGCCGCTCGGGGCGACACTGTTTTAGCAACATCCACACGTTTATTTAAAGGCCGTGTTGTTGAAGACACCGCAGAAAAAAATGGTGAATCACTGTTGGCATCAACGCCAGTTGTTGTTCTGGCCGCAATCTTGGGCCGCACCCCTACGCTTGAAGAATATAAGGAGGCGGTTGAAGGTATTGAACTTACAACATTCACGCCGCCAAACATGAAGCCGTTGGATCCTAAATCAGTTCAATACTAAGAAATTAGGGCCGTTAGGCCCTTTTTTTAATACTAAATGTTATATTAAATCAAAATTTTTATTGAATAAAATTTAGTTGATTCTATGTAATTTTTTTATTACTTGAATTCGATTTTAGTATTATTTGTAATTAACTTAACGATTAAATAGCTAAATATTACAATAAATAGATTTAGCTACTGGGCAATTTTAATTTTATGAAATCTATTTGAAAACCTAAATTTATTCTATTTATGAATTTTTTCACTATTTAATTGCTGTATAAGGGTTAAATACCTAATAGAATTTCATCAGTAAGAAACTTATAAGAATTTTAATTTTTACATAACGTCACATATGTAATTAACACAAAAAAACTTGAAAAACCCGTTGCAATGGATTAGATTTTACGTCACCCTTGAAAGGCTTACATGCCACAGAGCATGAATCGCGAACGGGAGAATACTTTGGCTGCTAATAATAACGACAAAGACTTTGTTGTCTTTGATCACGTACAGAAAAGCTACGATGGCGAAAATCTGGTTGTAAAAGATTTAAACCTTAATATTGCCAAGGGAGAGTTTTTAACACTTTTAGGTCCATCTGGCTCGGGTAAAACTACCTGCCTTATGATGTTAGCTGGATTTGAAACTGCAACTAATGGTGACATACTTTTAGATGGTAATCCAATTAATAATATTCCACCACATAAACGTGGAATTGGAATGGTTTTCCAAAACTACGCACTGTTTCCGCACATGACAGTTGGGGAAAATTTAGCTTTTCCACTTGAAGTTCGTAAAATGGGTAAATCGGAGCGTGATGAAAAAGTTAAACACGCTTTGGATATGGTTCAAATGGGTGACTTCTCGGGGCGGCGCCCCGCTCAGTTATCTGGTGGTCAGCAGCAACGTATAGCTCTTGCTCGCGCTTTAGTTTTTAACCCGCAACTTGTATTGATGGATGAACCTTTAGGAGCTTTAGACAAGCAGCTTCGTGAACATATGCAATATGAGATAAAACATCTCCATGAAAATCTTGGGATTACAGTTGTATATGTAACGCATGATCAATCTGAGGCACTCACAATGTCAGACCGTGTAGCCGTGTTTGAAGATGGACGTATTCAGCAACTATCTAGCCCAGATGCTCTTTATGAACGTCCTGAAAATGCTTTTGTTGCCCAATTTATTGGTGAAAATAATACATTGGTTGGAAAAGTTGAATCAATTAAAGGTAAGACCGCCTCCGTAAATCTTGGTAATGGTGTTAAAGTCGATAGCCTGGCTGTAAATTGTGGTGAGGTTGGTAATAGCACAACTTTATCAATTCGCCCTGAGCGCGTAAGGTTAGCGGCGCCTAAAACTAAAAATACAACAAATGCTGTTGTTAAAGAATTAATATATCTTGGTGATCACATTCGTTGCCGCATGGAAGTGCATGGAAATGATCAGTTTATTGTTAAAGTCCCCAATTCTGCAGGACATAAACACCTGGTTAAAGGTGAGCAAACTACTGTCACTTGGGCCAAAGAGGATTGCCGGGCGCTAGACGCGTAAGCGCCCTTCATCTGTGCTAAGTTGATCCCGCAGCAAAGCACATTGAAAAATAACGGGAAAACCAACAAGGAGATTACAATGAAAATTAAAACAATTATGCTTGGCACTGCGGCGATCGCAATGTCAGCAACAGCTACATTAGCTGAAGATATGACGATTGTATCTTGGGGTGGAGCTTACTCTGCATCTCAGCTACAGGCTTATGATGTTCCTTATTCAGCCAACACTGGTGTAAATATTATTCATGATGAAAGCTCATCTGAAGCGGTTGCTAAGTTACGAGCTATGAACGAAGCTGGTAACGTTACTTGGGATGTTGTTGATGTTGTAGCAGCTGATGCGATGCGTTTGTGTGATGAAGGTCTAGCAGAAGTAATTGATCACGACACTCAATTAGCTGACGCGCCAGACGGTACAAAAGCTACTGTCGATTTTGGAGACTTAATTGTTTCTGAGTGCTTTATTCCACAAATTGTTTACTCAACTACATTTGGTTACCGTAACGACTTAGTTGGCGCTACTGCACCAACATCTGTTTGTTCAGTATTTGATACAGCGGCATACCCAGGTAAACGTGCGTTGCAAAAAAGCCCACTAAACAACATGGAATGGGCTTTGATGTGTGATGGTGTTGCTAAGAGTGACGTTTTCGACGTTCTTGCAACTGATGAAGGCCAATCACGTGCATTTGCTAAATTAGACACAATCAAGGGTGATGTAATTTGGTGGAATGCTGGTGCAGATACTCCACAATTACTGGCTGATGGCGAAGTCATTATGGGTTCAGCATACAATGGTCGTTTGTTCTCACTAATTGTTGAGCAAAAGCAAGATGTATCTATGTTATGGGATGCGCAAGTATATGACCTTGACGGTTGGATTATTCCTACTGGATTGTCAGATGAACGCAAAGCACGTGCTTTAGATTATGTTAAGTTTGCTACAGATACACAGCGACTAGCAGACCAGTCTAAGTACATCTCTTATGGCCCTGCACGTGCATCTTCAGCACCATTAGTTGATAAGCATGCAACATTAGGTATTGATATGGCGCCACACATGCCAACAGATCCTAATAACAATAAAAATACATTGTTGACTAACTACTCTTTCTGGGCTGATTACAAAGATGATATTGATGCTAAATTCCAAGCATGGTTGATTAAATAATATAACAAAGGCGCGAAGGAAACTTCGCGCCTTTTAAATTTTCAGTGAATAGATCTAAAATCATGAGTGATAAAAATTTAGTTTTAGCCAGCGATGGTACTTCTCTTAAGAGAAGTTTGGCACGCTCCCTAAAACGTCAAAAGATACGTGCATTATTATTAATTGCACCACTCCTGCTTTTTGTTCTGTTGACCTTTATTGCACCAATTGCTGACATGTTGTTTAGATCTGTCGAAAATAGTATTGTAGCAGATACTCTTCCCCAAACGGTTAAAGAACTAGCCAGTTGGGATAGCGATAGTGGTCAATTACCGAGTGAAGCTGTTTATGCGGCTCTTGCCAGAGATCTAAAGATTGCAGTTAAGGCAAAAAATCATACTAAATTGGGTTCTCGACTTAATTATCAAAAAACAGGAACTTCATCTTTGTTTCGTCAAACTGGGCGAAAAATTAAGAAACTTGACTTTGAAAACACTCCATCATTTAAAGACGCTTTTGAAAAAATGAATAAAAAGTGGTCTGATCCAGCTGTTTGGCAAACGATCCAGCAATTCTCAAATAAATATACTGATGGTTACTTTTTGGCTGCAGCTGATTTGACAAGAACATCTAGTGGTATCGAAGAGGTACCAGAAGACCAAAGAATATATTACACTCTTTTATTACGCACTCTATCAATGAGTGTAACAATTACTTTTATGTGTATTTTACTTGGATATCCTGTAGCTTTTTTATTGGCAACATTACCTCTACGATCATCAAATGTATTAATGATACTAGTTTTGCTTCCTTTTTGGACATCGTTATTAGTAAGAACGTCTGCATGGAAAGTTTTATTGCAAAATCAAGGTGTTATTAATGATTTCTTAGTTTGGATTGGGATAGTTGCGGATGGAAATAGGCTAGAATTAATAAATAATGTAACGGGTACAGTTATTGCTATGACGCATATTCTTTTACCATTTATGATTTTACCACTATTTTCAGTAATGAAAACAATTCCACCAACCTATATGCGTGCAGCTAAATCCATGGGTGCTAATGATTTTACTGCCTTTCGTAGGGTTTATTTCCCGCAAAGCATCCCAGGTATTGGTGCTGGATCGATCTTAGTGTTTATTCTGTCGATTGGTTACTACATTACTCCTGAAATTGTAGGAGGTACTAAAGGTGTCTTTATTTCAAATCGTATAGCATATCATATTTCATCTAGTCTTAATTGGGGTCTGGGTGCAGCATTAGGTGCTATACTACTGGTAGTTGTTTTAGCATTATATTGGCTTTACGATAAATTCGTTGGCATAGATAACGTAAAGTTAGGATAAAAAATGTCTCTCCCTATTTATGCATCTCCGGTTCAAAAGATTTGGTATTATACCTTCCGAGTGATTTGTGCCTTGGTCTTCTTTTTTTTAGTTTTCCCAATTATGGTAATTATTCCCCTATCTTTTAATGCACAAGATTTCTTTACATTTACTCCTGAAATGCTTGCGCTTAAAGCTGAAGGGTTTTCATTAAAGCATTACCAAGATTTCTTTACAAACGATGCCTGGCAACATGCGTTACGTAATTCTTTAAAGATTGCGCCAATGGCTACAGTTTTATCTGTATCTTTTGGAACATTAGCTGCTGTTGGGCTCTCACAATCACATGTACCATTTCGTAGAGCGATTATGGCCGTAATGATTTCGCCGATGATTGTCCCGTTAATTATTTCAGCTTCCGGAATGTATTTTTTCTATTCCCGTATTGGTTTGCAGGGTACATATCTAGGTGTAGTTCTTGCTCATGCTGTATTAGGCGTACCCTTCGTTATTATAACTGTTACAGCTACATTAGTGGGCTTTGATAAATCTCTAACAAGAGCTGCTGCAAACATGGGGGCAGGTCCTATACGTACTTTCTTTAAAATACAAATGCCTCTAATTTTACCTGGTGTTATTTCAGGAGGCTTGTTTGCATTTATTACCTCATTTGATGAAGTTGTTGTGGTTTTATTTGTTGGATCTGCTGGCCAGAAAACGCTACCTTGGCAAATGTTTATTGGTTTGCGTGAGCAAATTAGTCCAACCATATTAGCTGTAGCTACTATTCTGATTGCTATGTCAATTTTACTTTTAACAACTCTTGAGCTGTTACGCCGTCGCTCAGAACGAATAAGAGGCTTATCGCCCGGGTAGTATATGATTAGACTTATAAAAGAGTTTTAATTTAAAAAAGCTAGCCAAGCGGTAATTGTAAAAATGCTTAAACCTGTACATATGACAATAGATGTTGCGGCTGTTTGTTGTGCTCTATTATACATACTAGCAAAGATATAAGTGTTAATTCCTGGTGGCATGGCTGCAATTATCACAGCTGAATTACGTACACTAGTTTCTAATTCAAAAACATATGTTCCCATAATATAAACTAAAATTGGAAATATAAATAATTTGATAATAGCGACAGCCCCAACTTCTGGTAAGTTGCTACTCAATTTATATCTATATAGAACACCGCCTAGTGCGAATAAAGCAACAGGCAAAGCACTGCGAGCCATCATTTCCAATGCTACACTCAAGGTCTCTGGCAATGATATTCCACTAAAATTAAATGTAAAACCAAGGATTAGTCCAAGTGCTAAAGTATTGCGAAAAATTGCTTTAAATACTGAACTAATAATAAGAATTATGCCAACCCCATTTGAGCGTAATGTCTCCATGCAGGTAATGCCAATAATATAGCAAAATAATACATGAACAGATGCCAGGGCATAGTTTGTTGAAAGGGCATCTACACCATAAGCACGTTCCATAATGGTAAAGCCTAATAAGACCATATTCGAAAATAATACTGTGAAACCCACAGCTACAGCTTGAGCTGGTGTACGGTTAAATAACAAATAACCAGTAAAGCCACCAATCATAAATATCAAACCCGCTGGTATATAATAGGATGCAAATAACGGAATATTAAAATAAGCTTTTAAATCTAATTCTGCTACAGCCAAAAAAAGAAGACAAGGAATAGCAAATTTTTGTGCAAACTGAGCTAAAGCATCAATAACATCTTTTGTTATTAAGCGGCGCCACATTACAGCATATCCTGCTCCTATAATTAAAAAAACGGGGAGAACAGTTATGAAAATATTTAACATATCTATATCCTATAGGTTATTCGTAACCCGTCATATGCTGGAGTTACATGTTCTGGCGTTTCAGCCGACAGTATCTCATAATCTAAATCAACGTGGAGGTTTGTTAAAATGGACCTTCTTGGTTTATATTTTTTTATCCATTCTAGAGCTTGCTGAACATTTATATGGCTTGGATGGGGGGTGTAGCGGAGACTGTCTAAAATCCAACAATCAATATCTTGCAAAGCATTTTCAGTATCAACTATTAATGCAGATATATCAGGAGTATATAATACATTATTTACCTTGATAGCACTGGCACTAATATTTCCATGCTCTACATCGAATGTAGTAATATTAATCACCCCACCAGGGCCATTAATATTAAGTTCAGAGTTCAGATCATTCATATCTAAGATTGGTGGGTACGGGCTACCTTCTGGAGTTTCAAAGGCATAACCAAAGCGGTCTAATATAGATTTTTTTGTACGTGATGCTGCATATACGGGTAGGCGCTTTTGCATATTAATTACTATCATTCGCAAATCATCTAACCCGTGTAAGTGATCTGCATGCTCATGCGTATAGACTACTGCATCCAAAGTGCCAATTTTAGCATCTAGCAATTGTTGCCGCATGTCAGGTGTTGTATCAATTAGTACTGATGTAACGGCTTTACCTTCAAATCTCTGGATTAACAAAGAACACCTTTTACGCACATTCTTTGAATTATTAGGGTCACAATTGCCCCATTTGCCACCTAAGCGAGGAACTCCTCCAGATGACCCACATCCTAATATAGTAAAGCAAAGTTCACCCATTATAATGCAGCCTTCGAAAATAACTGATTAAAGTTTTTTGTAGTTTGAACTGCAAAATCCTTATATTCTAAATCAAAAATTTTTGCGCCAACCTGTGCTGTATAAGCGGTGTATGCGGGTTCATTGCGTTTCCCCCGAAAGGGGTCAGGCGACAAATATGGGCTGTCTGTTTCAACTAAGATTTTCTCAATAGGCGCTATTGCAAAGATATCGCGTAAATCCTGACTTTTTTTGAAAGTTACTATCCCTGACATAGATAAATAAAACCCTAAACCTAATGTGACTTTTGCTAATTCTAATGATGATGAAAAGCAATGCATTACACATTTATATGGGCCTTTTTTGTATTCATCTTGCAAAATTTCGATCATATCTCCGTCAGCGGCTCGAGAATGAATTATTAATGGTAACCCAGTCTCTCTTGCTGCTGTAACATGTATCCGTAGGGATTTCTTTTGAATAGAAGCACTCTCTGCCGTGTAATGATAATCTAACCCAGTTTCGCCAATTCCAACCATTTTTGGATGTTCAGCTATCTTAATTAATTGGTCAACAGTTGCTAATGGTTCTTCTGATGCTGACATTGGATGTGTGCCTGCCGCATAATAAACTGAATTATAGGTTTCAGCTATAGCACGCACTGTAGGTTCATTTTTTAGTCTAGTGCAGATTGTAACCATACGCATGACACCTGCATTCTCAGCATTTGTAATTAATTCTGAAATTTCACCTTCAAAGTCAGGAAAGTCCAGGTGGCAATGGCTATCAACAATTATTGGTTTAGTCATAAAATGGCCTTGCTTGGCGCAAATTAGTATTGCGCGGTTTCCTCAAATTTCAACAACATATCTAGGATCACAGATGAAGGGTCAAGGTTAACTGAACGCGCATGAGTTGTTCGATCTGTAATTTCTTGAACTAAGTTAGCCCACTTACGAGCTGCTTGAGTGTTAGGTGCTAACCTAGACATCGTTAATGCTTCTCCAGGTGAAGCCTCTTGGAAATCCTTAGGCTGAAGTGCCCCAAATTTAGCAAGGCGAGCAATAAATCCTAGGAAAAGCTGTAATGTCATATTATATTTTTCAACAGCATTTCTGCCAGAACAGGCATCTGCCATTAATTGCATTGCTTGTCGATCCATTTGCGGCGCTTGCCCCACCATTTGGATTATTGAATTATATAGATTCATGCCATCATTAGAAATTAATTCTATTGATGTACCAACCGATCCATCCGCAAGTATACTTATTTCTGCAGCTTTTATATTAAGTTTGAAACCTGATTGATCTAAGGCGGAGCTTAAATGGTCTGGCATAAGAGTTTTACATCGCAAAGAACGGCAGCGCGACCGTATTGTTGGTAGTAGTCGTAGTGGTTGATGGCTGATCAAAAATAATAAAACTTTCTCAGGAGGCTCTTCTAATATTTTGAGCAATGCATTCGCTGCAGCAGAATTCATTTCATCAGCAGAATCTATAATTGCAACGCGCCATCCTCCATCAGCTGCAGACATATTAAAAAAACTTTTTAATTTTCTAATTTCATTTACTGAAATATTTTGTTTAATTTTTTTCGTTTTATCATCCCATGTACGTCGAACTAAGTATAAGTTTGGTTCACCTAGAGCACCTATACGCCGAGATATTGGGTGGTTTTCAGATACTTCTAATGTTTTTGAGTGGAGTGTCTGTGGTAAAGTATCATCCAGGCTTTTAGACAAAACAAATCGTGCGATACGCCATGCTAATGTAGCTTTTCCTATGCCTTTAGGTCCAGTAATCATCCACGCATGGTGCATACGGTTAGAATTGTAAGCAGTTAAAAAATCTGATTGTGCTTCATCTTGTCCAAACAATTTATGTGTGTGACGAGGGTGTTTAGCACCTTGTAATTGATCTGCTTGCTGAATATCGGCATCACTCATCCGATGTAATCTATAACGATTGTAAGAATACTTTCAGCAATGTCTTCGCGGTTTCGCATGCCGTCAATCAAATGACACCTATTTGAGGCGTCATTTGATAATTTAAGGAAACCTTCTCGAAGATGCTTCTGAAATTCTAAACCAAAGTCTTCAAAGCGATCTTCGCCTGTTCCTCTGGCAAGGCCACGCACCAAAGACTTCTCAGGATTTGTATCAATTATAAAAGTTAGGTCGGGCTCTTTACTAATAATAATTTTATGTAATTCATCAACTGTATCGCGTAAATCAGCTCTTGCCACACCTTGATAAATTCTTGTGGAGTCCACATACCTGTCACAAATCACAACTTGCCCATTATCTAGTGCAGGTTGAATCGTTTTTTCCAAGTGGTCTCGTCTTGCCGCCGTGAATAGCAATATTTCAGTTTCAGGCGACCAACGATCTTTATCACCCGAAACAAGCAATGATCTTATTAATTCTGCGCCGTCGCTACCTCCAGGTTCACGTGTTTGAATAACGCTTTTCCCTGCAGCTATTAGAGTATTTGTTAATATTTTGGATTGTGTTGATTTGCCTGACCCATCAATACCCTCAAAGCTTATAAACAGGCCTTTATTACTTGTCATTTTTGTATCCATGGGCGCCCATCTAATAAGCTAGAACTAAGTAACTGTGCGCTAGCTAAAACACGGGTAACAATTGAGCCCTTAGCTACATCATTAGCTGCGACTAAGTGGTGATTAATTGCCTCCATGTCAGGTGTTGTGACGGTTAGAATTGCTATACGGCTACCTTTTTTAATTGGAGCTTCTATTGGACTTGAGTAGTTAACTTCAATTTTTACATTATCTAATGGCCCTAATGGAAATAGCCCAGAGATTTTATTTTCTGCTACTAAATCTACCTCTTTTTTATCACCAAGCCAAACTTTTGCACTTACAATAGTTTCATTTTTTTCAAATAGGTTTTTGTGAACAAATTGACGAAATGCCCAGTTTGTTAATTTTTCAGCTTCATTTGCACGATCAGACTTTGTCTCTAAGCCTGTAATCATAAAAATTATCCTACGCTCACCTTGCACGGCAGATCCAACTAAGCCGTATCCAGCTTCAGTTGTATGGCCAGTCTTTAAACCATCAGCACCGATACCTAAGGAGAGCAATGGATTCCGGTTGCTTTGCTTGACACCATCCCATGTAAAAGATGTTTGAGAAAAAAACGGGTAATAATCAGAAAATTCTGTAATTAGTAGATTTGCTATATGCACAAGATCACGAGCACTCATCCGTTGTTTTGGGTCTGGCCAACCAGTTGAATTCCCAAAAGTAGATGAAGTCATACCTAACTCTGAGGCACGTTTAGTCATTTGTCTTGCAAACGCGTCTTCAGTACCTGCAATATTTTCTGCCACAGTTATACAAGCATCATTACCTGATTGAACTATAATGCCTTGGATTAAATCTTGAATTGAAACTCGTTCACCTGAGCGCAAAAACATAGTTGATCCACCTATTTTTGTTGCACGTTCAGAGACTAAAAATTCTGTTTCCATGAATACGCGACCATCTTTTAGTGCCTCGAAAAGCATATATAGTGTCATTAGCTTTGACATCGATGCTGGTGGTATTGGGCGATCTGCATTTTTGGCCATTAAGACTGTGCCAGTAGTTTGGTCCATAACCATTGCTGAACGTGCTAATGTGTCAAAAGAAAAAGCTGGAGTTGCTAGAATTGATATTATAAATAAAGTAAATATTCTATAAATAAACGCCATAAATTGCCCTTTTTATCAATTAGTTGTCTAGTAACTGGATGCTTTTTATTTTATATTTTTTTTGGTCTAGCATATTAATATTATGTCAAACTAAGAGTAACAATACTCTAAATTAAGTAATTAGGTTTTTTAAAAATACAGCATTTATTTTTTAGTTTTTAACATTATAAAAGCATAACTAAATATATCGTAACTTGGAAGTACGTTATTTTAAAAAAAAGATTGAATAGGCGTTGATTTGCGCATTGTTAGGGGTTGAAACCTTTTCAAAGTGTATTTAGTAAACTCATAACGGATCGATCCCGTTTATGGCACGGAGAGGTGGCAGAGTGGTCGAATGCGGCGGTCTTGAAAACCGTTGAACTGCGAGGTTCCCAGGGTTCGAATCCCTGTCTCTCCGCCACTTACTGGCTTTAAGTAATTGTTATTATTATTTTAAATATATTTAATGAAATTTTAGTCCACATTTTGGTCCACATTTCTATATTATAA
>ENA-OSJC01001845-OSJC01001845.1-marine-metagenome-genome-assembly--contig:-NODE-1845-length-16658-cov-14.395272_pt1 | contig 16658 bp, 20 predicted proteins | sample MGYA00237885_ERZ534234 | MGnify/ENA primary metagenome ERZ534234 (study PRJEB26413, sample SAMN06343907) | marine metagenome | isolation source: coastal waters | place: Atlantic Ocean: West Antarctic... | reverse complement strand
TATAATATCATTTCAAATTTAAGGAAACCGATGGGCGACCGATTTTACCAGCAGCAACTAGACAAACTGGGCACTTGCCCGGGAATTAAAACTAACAAAAGGAACCGCAGAATGGCGTGGGATGACGACAAGAAAGCACAAGCAGTAGAAATGTACGAAGCAGAGAACCCAACCTCCGAGAATTCAATGGAGATTGTAAAAGAGATAGCTGATGAGTTGAGTGAAAGTCCTAATGGCGTTCGCATGATTCTATCCAAAGCAGGAGTCTATATCAAGAAAGCTCCCGCCGCAGCAGCCTCTGGGGGTACTAAAGCTCCTAGTACACGAGTATCTAAGCAAGACGCACAAGATGCGCTCGTATTAGCTATTCAAGGTGCAGATAAAGAAGTAGACATGGATATCGTATCCAAGTTAACTGGCAAAGCTGCACAGTATTTCACCACACTAATCACAGACTAGTATCATCTGCCCCTTCGGGGGCACTACCACCCTTTAGAGTATAGGAATGTAAAAGATTTTACCCACCTAAACCTAAGGAGTCTTAGTGAAAAAGGAAGAACTAGCCTCTCTTGTGACGGAGTATGGCGACGCTATCATTACTTATCGTAGTGAGAACTCAAAAAAACTAAAGTACAATGTTTGCACGTTGGACTTTAGTACGCCTTACATTCAGAGCAAGAAAAATAGAGCGAAAGAATCCAGCAGTACGTTACTACTGTTCTGTTGGGATACGGACTCATACCGTCTGTTGAAACCTTTTAATATCACAAGCGTAGTACCTTTATCATCCATCTTAAAGAATGACATATGATCGACTTAACAGAGCCTGTTGAGGTATATGAGCATGTAATTCATTATGATGAGTTGAAACAGGAGCAAGTCAGAGTCACTGTGAATACCTTTCGGGGTGTAGAATATCTACACGTTCGTAAGTATTACATGGACTTTACAGAAGAATGGAAGCCTACGCCAAAAGGAATAGCCTTCCCTCTTGACTTCAACAATTCTAAAGAGCTATTCCGCGCTTTAACAGAAATAATATCGTTAGCCGAGTCTCGCCAAATCATCGAAGAAAACTTCGGTGATCTCATTAGAGAGATTTATCCGGAAGATAGTCCGAAATAGTTCTTGACTTTTTCCCTTTTCTTCTGTATAATATCTTTAAATAAATGAGAGAAAGAACAAATGAGCGACATCGGTGAAGACTACCGCAATAAGATAGCAAAACTCTATTATGAGGGCGACAGCCCCATAGATGACTATGAGTGGGATCTTCTTGATGACAATCAGACTGTAGGCTATACTCCTAAAGAGAGTACTAAGCATCTCTATCCGTTGTTCTCGCTTCAAAAGTCTTTCTCAGAGCAAGAAGTCTGGGACTGGACGGAGGATAAAGAAGTCGTGGAGAGTGCAAAGCTAGACGGTGCAGCCGTTTCTCTTCTTTATAACAATGGAGTACTCGTTCGAGCTACTAGCCGAGGTGACGGTGTTAAAGGTGTTGATATAACTAGCAACATCAAACACTTAGTTGCCAATCAAATCAGTCGTCAAACCTTGATGCAGATTGACGGAGAAGTAATAGCTCCCAGCAGTATACCTAACGCCCGAAACTATGCAGCAGGTGCATTGAACCTGAAGTCCGAAGAAGAGTTTAAGACACGAGTACCTAATCTATCGTTTGTGGCCCATGATATGCGGCCCTACACTGGATTCACGTACTGGTCAGAGATTATGCAGCACTGTTCAGAAGTGCTGGGATTTCATACTGACCTTAGTTTTGACTCTACTGGTTTTCCTACTGATGGCCTAGTCTACAGGATTGATAATCTAAAAGAATGGGAAGCGGCAGGATTTACTGCACACCACCCACGGGGTTCAATTGCTTTCAAAGAGCAGAAAGCTGGAGTAGTAACTACTCTATTGGATGTTGTATGGCAGACTGGTAAGTCTGGGGTAGTCACTCCAGTAGCTCACCTAGAGCCTGTTATGATAGGTGAAGCAAAAGTTTCCAGAGCTACGTTGCACAATATGGAATATATCAACGAGCTAGGGTTAGAACTTGGCTGTCAAGTCGAGGTCATACGCAGTGGTGAAATTATCCCTCGTATACTACGACGACTTGACTAAAAATAGTTCTTGACAATAACGTCAAAATTCTATATAATATACTTTCAATTAAAGAGGAGTCCCAATGCAAGCCATATTAGCCCCAACTACTTGTAGTTCGTGCGCGTCTGTTCTTGTGTGGAGAAATGATTTACTATTCTGTGAGGGACTAGACTGTCCTGCTCAGATTAGTAAACAGATAGAGCATTTTGCTAAGACTATGAAGATCAAGGGACTCGGCCCTAAGACTATAGAAAAGCTGTCACTTTCATCAATACATGAAATTTACTCGCTTGACTATGATCTTACTATGCTTGCCCTCTCTTCTAAGCCTCTTACAGAGAAGCTACTCATCGAGATTGACAATAGTAAGAAAGCAACACTAAACCAATTACTACCCGCTTTCAGTATACCCTTAGTAGGAAAGACTGCAACAGAGAAGTTGTCTGCAACTGTACTCAGTATCGCTGAGATTACACCAGATAAGTGTCAAGAAGCAGGTCTGGGTGCTAAGACAACTGAAAGTTTGATGGATTGGTTAGAAGACGAATGGCTCTTCGGTAATGTAGGAAAGCTACCGTTTTCTTTTGAGTTTGAGCAGAAAGCTCCGCAACAGGAGGCACACGGTACAGTATGTATTAGTGGTAAACTAAATAGTTTTCCTACTAAGAACGCTGCAACAGCCGCTCTCTGCTTACACGGTTACGATGTCAAAAGCAGCGTAACCAAGGATGTAACCATTCTAGTTAATGAGAGTGGCATAGAGAGTGCAAAAACAAAGAAAGCCAGAGACTCTGGCATAACAATAGTAACCAATCTATTAAACTTTTTAGGAGAAGCAACCAATGGCAACACTGCCTAAGTGGACTGATGAGCGTACCGACACGCTTACTAATTTTGTCGGCGATGAGACACCTGTCTCTCAAGCCTCTGTAGCAGAAGCCGCAGAACAGCTTGAAACAACAACACGGTCAGTTTCTAGTAAACTGCGTAAAATGGGATTCGATGTAGAGCTTGCCTCTGCGAAAGCCACACGCGCTTTCAGCGATTCTCAAGAAGCTACTCTCTCGTCTTTTGTCGAAGACAATAGCGGGGATTACACATACGCAGAGATCGCATCTCACTTTGAAGACGGGGCGTTTAGTCCTAAGTCTATCCAAGGTAAGATTCTTTCTATGGAACTTACTGACCACGTTAAGCCAGCTCCCAAAGTGGAGACTGTACGGACTTATTCCCCAGCGGAAGAAAAGACCTTCGTATCTATGGTTAATGATGGCGCGTTTGTGGAAGCAATCGCAGAATCTTTAGACCGTACTGTGAACAGTGTTCGAGGCAAGGCTCTCAGCCTTCTTCGTTCTGGCGAAATTGAGGCCATTCCCCGTCAGGAATTCACTAAAGGTTCAGCTAAGGATGATCCTTTGGCCGACCTAGGTGATGTATCTGACATGACAGTTGAGTCGATTGCAGAGCAAATCGGTAAGACTGCCAGAGGCGTCAAAACTATGTTGACTCGTCGTGGTCTGACAGCGTCAGATTATGATGGAGCTGCAAAGAAAGAGAAAGCTGCTTCCTAGTAAGTAGTTAAGTCTGTGTAGTCAGGGCAAGGGGTTGTTCTGACTACATTTTTTTCATTCGGGGGATTCATTGAATATAGCTAGTGCTTTTATAAAGCAAGTTTTGGATGCGCGGGACTTCGAGTCTTGGTCATCTGTGCGTAAGCACTACTTGCCCGCAGCCTATCACAGATTGTTTTCTGAGATAGACAAGCACTGTGAAAAATTCCATGAACTCCCTACGTTTGAAGACCTCAAGTTTGAACTAAGAGATGGTGCGACTAAGGAACTACTATTTGCTGTTGATGCAGTGGAAGTAGATGCTGACGCATACATGCTCTTACAGTACCTAAAGAATGAGTACACTCAGAAAGAGATACTGAATTCACTTGAGGACTATGTTGACCACTCTATATCCTTTGAGGATGCAGAGGAGTCAGTAGCACACCTACATCAGATCGTTCTTGATATCGAAGAAAAAGTAGAGCTTCAAGAACCGCAAGAGAGTATGCAACGTATTCCCTTGTTTGAACCTGATGAGGAGTTAGGAAAGTACCTACCTCTCGGCTTAAATACCGATAATGACTACGAAATCTCGTTCTCCCCCCGAGACTTGATTCTTGTAGGCGGTCGCCGAGGGGCAGGGAAATCTATTACCTGTTCAAACATTGCTAATAATGTCTATGAATCTGGTAAGTCTGCAATCTATTTCACTATAGAAATGGACAGTCGAGCAATCCTTCAGAGGTGTTGTTCTATTGCAACTGAGATACCTTTCTCACGCCTACGCGCTAAAAATCTTAACGTAACGGAATGGGAGAAGGTCGCAAGTTGGTGGGCTGGCCGATATCAGGATAGTCAAGAGCGACTGGCAGAGTACCGAGAGCATCGGAACTTTGAGCAGTTCCACGATAAACTAAAGTCTACTTGCGAGCTTCACCCCACGCAACAGTTGGACGTAGTTTATGACCCCTCTCTTACTGTCTCTAAGATAAGAGCCGAGCTTGATAAGAAAGTCAAAAGTAAGATGGACGTTGGCGTAGTAATCGTTGACTACATCAATCAAGTTAAGCGGTCTAGTATGCCTTCTCGTGGAGGGCAGTACGACTGGACAGAACAAATAGAAGTTAGCAAGGCTTTGAAGAGTATGGCGCAGGAATTTGAAACCCCAATATTCTCGCCGTATCAGACAGACGCTAGCGGTGAAGCTCGATTCGCGAAAGGTATTCTTGATGCTGCTGATGCAGCGTACTCTATGGAACCTTGGAGCCAAGAAGACGGTTGTATGACCTTCACTTGCGTAAAGATGAGAGCAGCCGCTATGCGTTCTTTTACTTCTACAATGGACTGGGAGACTCTAAAGATTGGCCCTGAGTCAGCTTTGACTCCGACAGAGAAAGAGGATAATGACCAAAAAACTGGAGAAGACATAGACGATCTCTAAAATATATCTTGACAGTCACCTTAAACTATAGTATAATATACTTTCAAATTCAACGGAGCTGTCATGCCAATAATTGAGGGAAGTATGAATCATACCTATAGTGGTCGTAGAAGAAAGCGTATTATCCGTAGTAAGAAAGCAAAAGTTCAATTCTTTCAGCTAGACAGAGAAGAGCCTAACATAAGAGAGACTCCACATTACCCGTCTGCTCCTATGACTCCCTATCGCCCTGCAAAGGACGAGACTTACAAGCAGGAAGTATCGGCAGGCTACACCATCGCACCCGCGTACAATAAAGGCGCATATCAAGTAATCAGTGCAGAGAGTGTAGAAGACATAGGTAGATAGATGATAATGGGGTTCCTATTAGTAGTCTTGGTAGAAGGAACACCTGCTATAACCGAGGATATGTACTTCAAAGATATAAATAGATGCAACTACTTCGCATATAAAGTACAGACAGGTAGCTTCAAGGATGATGAACATTCTTATTTGTATACCCAACGTAGAGTAACTGCTCACTGCTTACCTAAAATGGTAGAAGAGGACACCAAGTTCTGGGATTAATACAATGGAAAAGGATACAGAAGAGATTCTTGAGTGGTTAGAAGTAGTACAAGGAGCTGACTACAGAAGAAAAGTAAGAGAGATGCTTGACCTTAACTTCGATGGTCAAGAAGATGAATCAGATTATAAACCACACGAGAGATAGTATTGGACATAGAAAGGATCTTAAAAGAGCACGATGTATACTTTATGCAGAAGGGTGCAGACTTTCTAGTAAAGTGTCTAAGTCCTGAGCATGAGGATAGAAATCCTAGTATGCGAATTGACCAGATTACTGGTATCTTTCAGTGCTTTTCATGTGGTTTTAAAGGTAACTTATTTAATCATTTTGGGGAAAGGGCAAACCAGCTACAACAACAGAGAGACCTTTTTAAGAAGAAGCTTACACAAAAGCGCTCCGAAAGTGTTGGTTTGTCCTTTCCCCAAAATACTTTGCCGTATGTAGGTAACTGGAGAGGCATACGTCCAGAAACCTATAGGAAGTTTGAAGCCTTCCAGCACGCTGCGGCAGATTATGTAGGTAGAATAGTATTTCCCATACGGGATATATCAGGTAATATAGTAGCGTTTCAAGGTAGGCATACCGGTAATGGTACACCTAAGTACAAGTTTACTCCCCCAGGGGCTAGACTACCCTTCTTTCCTATAGTAGAGTTTATACAAAGCTCTGTTATACTTGTAGAAGGCATCTACGATATGATAAACTTACACGATAAAGGTTTGACTAATGCTGTGTGTTGTTTTGGAACTAACAACTATAATGAGAGTAAGCTCTCAATGCTGCGTGTACAAGGCGCAGAGTATGTAGAAATATTCTTTGACGGTGATGATCCCGGTCAGATAGCGGCAGAGAAATTAAAGAGTGAGTGTGAGAAAGTTGGTCTCGTAGCTAGGAATATCCACTTCAAGGATACTGATCCTGGTGCACTTACTCAAACTTCAGTAGATAAATTAAAGAGGAAGTTATATGGCTAGAGTTGCCTTAGTAGAAACTAAAAAGGGTAGAACTGATTACAGACGAGAATTCGATGGCGAGTTCGACTTTGATCAATATCAGCTATGCTCTGATCCAACCATCAAGAAAGTCTTGAAGCGAGACTGTGACATTGATATAAACACAGACAACTACGACTGGGTTATACTAGTAGGTAGTGACGCGCTCAAGTACTTTACCAAAATTAATTCAGTAACGGAGTACTCCGGCAAGAAAGTAGAAAAGAAATTTTTACCTGTAATTAACCCTGCGATGCTCACATTCAAACCTGAGGCTCGTAAGACGTGGGAAACTTCTAAAGAAAGTATCATTAACCATATTAAAGGCTTAGTTGAGGAGGTGATAATAGATGAAACAGTTGCTATCGGAATCGAAGATACTGACCAGTGTAATCGCTTTATACAAGCGGCTATTGACCATGAAACTACTTATGTGGCTCTCGATTCGGAGACGACTGGGTTATATCCTAGGGACGGCCATATACTCGGTATATCATTATGTTTTGATGGTGTCCAAGGTGCTTATATTAATACCGAGTGCTTTGATGAGACTACTGAAGTACTCTTACAGGAACTATTTACGAAAAAAACAGTAATATTTCACAATGCAAAGTTCGACGTAGCGTTCTTTGAGTATCATTTCAACTTTAACTTTCCCTCTATAGAGGACACAATGTTGCTCCATTATCTCATAGACGAGAACCCTGGAGGGCATGGCTTGAAGCCTTTATCTATCAAGTATACAATCTATGGCGATTACGAGAAGCCAATGTATGAGTGGATGGATAACTATAGGAAAGAGCATGGTATACTAAAGGCTGACTTCCAGTGGGCGTCTATTCCTTTTGATGTGATGAAAACATATGCAGCTATGGATGCTTTATGTACGTTCATTCTCTTTGAGAAGTTCGTAAAGATTAAGCAGAACCCAAAGCTAAAGAAAGTATATGACAACTTACTTATTCCTGGTACTAGGTTTCTTATAAGTGTACAAGATAATGGTGTGCCTTTCGATATGAACAGGCTTCAGATATCTCAAGACCTTATGCAAACGCAGATTGACTCTGCGATTAGCACACTGTATGATGATCCTGCTATTAACAAATTCGAGAAGATAAATGGAAAAGATTTTAATCCTAACAGCACTGTCCAGCTTCGTAGCCTCCTTTTTGACTTTCTCGGTCTACGTCCTACTGGTAAGAAAACAGGAACGGGAGCTAACTCAACGGATGCAGAAGTACTCGGAGAGCTTGCATCCCAATCTGAAGTTCCTGGACTTATCCTTAACATACGTCAACGATCCAAAATTAAGAATACTTACTTGGACAAAATCATACCGCAGTTGGATAGAGATAGTCGGTTACGCACAGGCTTCAATCTCCACAGTACTACTAGTGGCCGTCTCAGCTCTAGTGGTAAACTTAATATGCAGCAACTACCTAGGGATAACCCTATTGTAAAGGGTTGCATCAGAGCAGCAGAAGGCCACAAGATAGTAGCAATGGACTTAACAACTGCAGAAGTATATGTAGCTGCAGTTCTAGCAGAAGACAAAGCTCTTATAGAGGTATTCCGCTCAGGCGGTAATTTCCATAGTAGCATTGCGAAGACAGTATTCAAACTAAACTGTGAAGTAGAAGACGTTGCAAGTTTATTTTCAAAGGAACGACAGGCTGCTAAAGCTGTTACCTTCGGTATTATGTACGGCGCTGGCCCTAAGAAGATCAGCGAACAAGTAACAAAAGACTCTGGCTCTTATTTTAGCCAACAAGAGGCAAAAGAAGTTATTGATGATTACTTTCAATCTTTCTTCCAGTTAAAGAACTGGATACAGAATAATCATAAATTTATAGAGCAGAACGGCTTTGTATACAGTTTCTTTGGCCGAAAAAGGAGACTACCAAATGTCAAGTCGTCAGACGCGGGCATCAAAAGTCATAGCATTCGTTCTGGTCTTAACTTTCTGGTGCAGTCTACTGCTAGTGACATTAACCTTCTTGGGGCTATAGATATGCAAGCATACCTAAAAGCCACTAAGTCTAAGGCAAGAATCTTTGCTTTAGTGCACGACTCGATATTGGCGGAAGTACCAATCTCAGAGGTAGATGGATATTGTGAGCAACTAGAGCAATATGTACAAATGGACAGAGGAATATCAATTCCTGGAGCACCTGTAGGCTGTGATTTTGAGGTTGGAGATGACTACTCTATGGGTAAATTCGAGAAACAATATGGAGGAACTTTGGGCACTTGCTAGCACGTTCTGGCAATGGACTATATTAATCATACTAGTACTAACAGGCTTCTTAATCAATGTATTTGACAAAAGACCAAGAGAGAACAGAGTTAATTTCACATACGAGGATATGCCCAGTATGCGACCCTTACCTATTAGAACAGGCGAGAAAGGCTTTTGGGGTGCTATTTGGATGTGGTTAACTGGAACAAGAAAGTGGGAATTAGCAGAAGACTTTAACTATACACTTAACGAAGTTGAGTTTGTAGTACCTGAAGGATTTGTTTTTGACGGAGCTTCTGTACCAAAGTTTCTTGCAATCTGGCTGTCTCCTGTAGGAGTTTTACTTATGGGCGGGTTAGTACATGACTACGGGTATAAGTATTCTAGACTGAAGAAGCGCAATAGTTCTGTACTTGAGCATGACTGGGAAGATCAGAAGTATATGGATCGGCTGTTTAGAGACATATGTATAGAAGTGAACGGCTTTAGGTTATTGAACTACTTAGCCTATTATGCACTTCGTATCTGCGGCTTTCTTGCTTGGAATAAACATAAGAAAAGCGGCAGTCACGATGAGCTATAGTAAACAAGTACTGGATCACTATCAAAACCCACGTAATGTGGGTAAGATGGAGATTACTGATAAGGTCGGCACAGGTATGGTGGGAGCACCAGCCTGTGGTGACGTTATGAGATTACAGATAGAAGTAGAGGACGGTATCATTACAGATGCTGTGTTCAAAACCTATGGGTGTGGTAGTGCTATCGCATCCTCGTCGCTCTTAACAGAGTGGGTTAAAGGGCGAACTTTAGAATCTGCTAATAGTATAAAAAATATAGAGATAGTAGAAGAGTTAGCCCTTCCTCCTGTAAAGATACATTGTAGCGTACTTGCAGAAGACGCAATCAAAGCTGCAATCAAAGATTACAGAGACAAGCACTAAGATGGGCCTCCATGGCTGGCTCGCACAGATTATGAAGTGCTTTATGGGATTAGCTTTTATATATCTTTTAACTGAAACCGCAGTACTAATGACCAATTAGGGGGTTCAATGACTTATAGTATCAAGTGGACGAGTAAGACAGGGGAACCTTTGTCTTACTCATATAGTCTAAGTAGCAGTGTATACGGAATGGCTCAAGGGCTAGACAACAGCGGTTCTACAGATATAAAAATTTACAACAATGGAGTTTTAATTGATCATTACATACAGGGATGTACAACACGTAACCTTCCCGGTATACCAGATCCCGTCGGACAACTGGACTTATTCTGATGGACTACTTTTTGTAGATGATCTATTAGTAGATGATACTAACCAGCCAGGAGAGACTCTAGGCTTACGAAGACTGCAAACTCCTTTCAAGGATATAATGCGTCTCAGTCGAGCTCTTATTAACCATGTAGGGGTTATAAAACAAACTAACAAAACTTTTATAGATTCAAGAGGCATGCCTTTCATATATGAGAAAACCCAGTTCTGTAAGTTAAAATACTACAAGATTCGTAGGGTCGAACATAGAGAGGTAGCTTCTTTACTGTGGGTGCATAAAGTTACTATTCCCTTTACTATCCCACGGCCTCCTTATGAGGGACGGTCATGGGCGGGAATACTACATCAAGGAGATGCACCTTGGATGTTGTACGAGTACGCCGAAGGGAAACTAAAGGACACTCGAAGAAAGGTATAGGAATTATATGGGTAACAAGCGTAAAACTTTAAACGGCTCAGGTCTTCAGCTAGAAGAGATAGAGCCTTTAACAAAGAATCAATTAATTGCATTCGAGTCTGAAAAGAATCTAGTGTTGCACGGAGTAGCAGGTACGGGTAAAACCTTTATCTCCTGCTACTTAGCATTTGATGATATGATTAAAGGACAGTACTCTAACTTAGTGTTAATCCGAAGCGCAGTACCAACAAGGGACATAGGGTTCCTGCCAGGTAACGAAAAGGAGAAAGCCTCAGTTTATGAAGAACCGTATAAAGAAGTTGCAAATGAGTTATTTAATCGTGGAGACGCATATCAAATACTCAAGACTAAAGGTCTAGTACACTTTATGACTACATCGTACATACGGGGTATAACTTTGAAAAACTCTGTTATACTGATAGATGAGTGCCAGAACATGACTTTTCATGAGCTAGACTCAATTATCACCCGAGTAGGAAAGTACTGTAGAGTTATATTCTGTGGAGACTTTGAACAGTCTGATCTAAAGAACAACGGGCTAAAGGACTTTCTAAAGATATTAGAAACGATGGGAGCCTTTGATATGGTTAATTTTGAAGTAGGGGACATTGTCAGAAGTGACTTTGTAAAAGAATACTTAATCGCTAAGAAGGATATAGGACTATAAAAGCACTAATCAGCAATCGCATTTACCTTGAGGTAACGCAGGAATACAAGGAGTTTTTAAGCAAAGAACTTACCTATACTATTCCTTCGTTCAATCCGAAAGACCCTCCCTTTGTCATAAAGAATATGGCACGGGTACGTGATACGCTGGTTAGTATTCCAATAGGAAGAACGGATTTGATACCGTCTGACTACGAAGTAGTTGACAAGCGTATCAATATACCAGTGGACTTTCCAGAGTTTAAGTTACCCCTACGACCAAGCCAACAAGAGGTTTACGACGAGATCGAAGACAACTCTATAATTAACGCTTGGGTCAGTTGGGGTAAGACTTTTACAGGTCTTGCTATAGCTGGTAAGCTAGGGCAGAAAACACTTATCATAGTCCACACAGTGCCGCTAAGAAATCAGTGGGCAAAAGAAGTAGAAAAAGTATATGGAATTACGCCAGGTATCATAGGCAGTGGTAAGTTTGAAATTGATGCTCCAATTGTAATTGGGAATACTCAGAGCTTGTACAGAAATATTCTCAAGATAAATAAGCAGTTCGGGACTATCATATTAGATGAGATGCACCACGTATCTTCTCCGACGTTTTCCAAAGTAATAGACACAAACTATGCTAGGTATAAGATAGGGTTGTCTGGAACTATTGAGAGAAAGGACGGTAAGCATGTTGTATTCCGAGATTACTTTGGCAGTAAAGTATTCAAGCCACCTAAGGAGAACTATATGGTTCCCTCTATAACTATATATCCTTCGGACATACGGTTCATGGATGGCCAGAGAACTCCTTGGGCTAACAAAGTAACTCAGCTATGCAACCAGGAGGAGTATAGACATAGTGTTTCTCTCATAGCGGCAGCCTACGCTGCAAAGGGGCACAAGGTTCTGGTAGTATCTGACCGTGTGCATTTTCTGAAAGCATGTGCGGAACTGACAGGAGATAGAGCAATCTGTGTCACTGGAGACGTAGCACACGAAGATAGGGAGACCCTCATAGATGAGATGCGAGGTGGTCAGAAGGACGTACTATACGGAACTCAGGCCATATTCTCAGAGGGTATCTCTGTGGATAACCTGAGCTGTTTGATACTAGCAACTCCTGTGAATAATGAGCCTCTGCTGACTCAGCTAATAGGGCGTATCATACGCAAGAAAGAGGGCAAAAAACCTCCTGTAGTGATAGATATACACCTAAAGGGGAATACTGCACGACGTCAAGCTTCCAACAGGATGGGGTACTATATCAAAGAGGGGTATAAGATAAACCAGCTATAAAAAAATAGTTCTTGACTTTTCCCCAATTCTTGTGTATAATACCCTTAAATAAATGAGAACACATACGATGAATAATATAATTCCATTTGAAAGAAAGATAATTTATACTGAAATAACCAATGTAATATCTCACTGCGCTGCGTGCCAGTCAGGTAAAACTACTTGGGCACTAGGCCATATTCTTGACAATCTCAATACTCAAGACCATATATTTTTTACTTATAACTTAAAAGCCGTATTAACGGATACTACAAATAAATTCGAAGAAGAATGTAAGGAAAGAAGTATTACTGTTCCAATTATTACAGATAAGAACGGTATAAGAGAAGCCTATAAGAGAAGATTAAAAGGAGACAAGGCTCCTATAGTTGCCTTTCTACTAGGTAATATTAGCAATATGACAGCAGCTAAGGGCCTCCTATCCATGAAAAATACTACTAATCTTCTGCAAAACGTATATTTAGATGAAATTCATAGGTATACCTTAGGAGAAGAAGCTGGAGCGGACTCCGCACAAATTGATAATTTTGTTAATGAAATATACGAGAATAATCAATGTGGAAAAATATATACTATTAGTGCTACAGGGCATGATTTACTGTACTCTAAGTTAAACTTTAAAAATACAATAATACTAGACGGGTATAAAAACTTTAGAAGTATAGCCGACGCAGACTGGGTTATTATACCAAAGGAAGAGTTTGAAGCTATACTAGACGGGTATAAAACCTATAAAAAGAACAAAATACTTCAAGATATCAGTACTCCTAAATTAACGAAAGCTATGGATCAATATATATCAGAGGACACGTTAGCAAATATTAACTCAGAACAAAAGTTTCATGATGAATTCTGGCCGCGACTCAGTGAACAGAATAACTGGCCAAAAATGGAAGCGTATAATGCTAACTCAAAAGGCTCCTCAGGAAACTTAGTAGGTAAGCTTTCCATGGGTGTAAGTAGAACTTTTCCGCAGCATAAAATAGTGTACTATACAAATATTAAAAGCCCTACTGCCTCAATAGCAACTATTATGCAAGAGATAGGACGAGTAAACGGTAAAAAATGGCCTGTAATTATAACAACACAGGAAGTAAAAGACGTAGTAGACGCCTACTTAAAGTATTACGAAGCTATGGAAGAGGAGCAGGTATTTCAGATGCCGTGGGAGCAAAGGATTGCCTGGTTAAATGCGTACGAACATGAGTTTCCAAACCTACTTCCCAGCAATAAGCATAAAGAACATAGGTGTATTAAAACTACTACAAAACATGAGGAAGGAAAGGAAGAAAACTGTAACGAAGACTTCTACCAAGTTTACGCCCCTGAACTGTGGGCGGAAAAGTGGGAAGGAAGAGGAATTGGAGAGAAAATAAAGCAGGTAATAAAGAGCATAGACCCTGATCTTTATGGCATAATAGCTCCACTTACTTACATCACGAATACGGATACTAGAGACGGTATGACCCTATGGAAGTGGCATAGAGATAGAAGCATGGTTCGTTTTGCGAAACAAACAGTCAAAGAGGGGTATATAGCTATAGCGGTTAAACGCTCAGCTGAAGACGGAGAAACTTACTACAATACCGAGGGACACCTTATAAGCGATAAAGAAACAAGTTCTGGTACCGTTACCGCATTAATAGCGTAACCACCTACTAAAAAATACTTCTTGACATTAGTGACATTTTAAGGTATAATATGCTCTTATATAATTGGAATAAAGTATTTAAAACTTGCAAAGCGAATCCACCCGAAATCATCCGAGTGTTCAAAATGTTAGTTGACAAGGAGTTGCCCTTAAATAAGTATGACCCTGTGTACAAGTACGCAGACATAGATTTTTCTGGGCAGAGCTTTTTAGTTCACCCTGACGTTCTACTGTACCAACTATATAAATATTCTTACCGAGATGTTTGCATATACATCGCTTTTGCAGCTTTACGCTCATATGGCGAATATCAAGCGTCCGGTAAAATAACCTTGGATCTACTGCACTTGCAACTAGATCCTGCAATCTTTATAAACAATAATAGACTACTTTGGTTAGAAGGTGATGATATACATTTCCTTCACGAAGAAGTCCCAACGGAGAAAAACTAGATATGGCAATATCATTTGGACAACAAAAAGGTTCTGCAAAGAAAACTTCCATCAGTACTTTTCAGTACAAAGACGGTGACAACCGTATGCGTATTTGTGGCGACATTCTCGCTCGCTATGTGTACTGGGTGAAAGGTGAGAACGACAAGAACATTCCTCTGGAGTGTCTGTCCTTCGATCGGAACGCAGAAGCCTTCACAAACAAAGAGAAGGATTGGGTACGTGAGTACTATCCTGACCTCAAGTGTGGCTGGAGCTATGCTACACAGTGTATTGACAACGGCGAAATCAAAGTTGTGAATCTCAAGAAGAAGCTCTGGGAATCAATCATCAGTGCCGCTGAAGACCTCGGCGATCCTACTGATCCAGTAACTGGCTGGGATATTATCTTCAAGCGAGTGAAGACCGGCCCTCTGCCTTATAATGTAGAGTACCAACTTCAAGCTCTGAAGTGTAAGCCCAAAGCTCTCAACGATGCTGACATGGCATTAGTAGCTGACATCAAATCTATGGACGAAGTAATGTCTCGCCCGACTCCTGACGCTCAGAAAGAGTTGCTGGATCGTGTACGACAGGCTAGCACATCGGAAGTTGATGACACTCTTGAAGCAGAATTCAACGTAGGATGATCCTATTTACCGCAGACTGGCACTTGAAACTGGGACAGAAGAATGTCCCAGTTGACTGGGCGAAGAAGCGATATGAGTCCTTCTTCTCTCAAATTCACGAGATAGAAAAAGAGTGTAGTATGCACATAATTGGAGGCGATCTCTTTGATCGTCTTCCAACTATGGAAGAGTTGGAGTTGTATTTCACATTCATAAGGCAAGTAGGAATACCTACTCTAATTTATGATGGGAACCACGAAGCCACTAAGAAGAACAAGACCTTTTTTAGTCAACTAAAGCAAGTGAGTAGGGATATTAATCCTTTCATTCACATTGTAGACTTGTCCTATGTGGACAAAGACAGAGGGTTCAATGTTCTGCCTTACGCAGACTTACATAGAAAGAATAGTATAGAAGCCTTCAATACTGAGTGGCCTCTGTTTACGCATGTAAGAGGAGAGATTCCTCCTCATGTGAAACCAGAAGTTGAGCTAGAAAGATTTGAAGACTTCCCAGTAGTGTTTGCAGGCGACTTACACGCTCATAGTAATACGCAGCAAAATATTGTGTACCCAGGAAGCCCTATGACTACTTCGTTTCATAGAAGCATAGTAGAGACAGGATACATTTTGATCAATGATAGAGACTGGTCTTGGATGTGGGAGAAGTTTGAACTACCACAACTGTTGAGAAAGACAGTGCAAAACCCAGATGATATGATACCGAGTGACTATCATCACACAATATACGAACTGGAAGGGGACATACAAGACCTTTCAAAAGTTAAGAACTCGGAGTTATTAGATAAGAAAGTAGTAAAACGTAGTACGGAAGCAACACTTGTTCTCACTAAAGACATGACTGTCGGAGACGAGCTAGCAGAGTACTTAACCTACATTCTGGAACTCCCGGATGAAAAGATATCAAGTATTATAGGAACTTATAATGATTACTCTCAAACAGCTACAGTGGAATAATTGTTTTAGCTACGGCTCTAACAATGAGTTACTACTTGATGAGAATACTGTAACTCAGATTATAGGCACAAATGGCACTGGAAAGTCGTCAATACCTTTAATCATTGAGGAAGCTCTCTATAATAAGAACTCAAAGGGTATAAAGAAAGCAGACATTCCTAATAGGTATCAGGGTGACGGCTATAATATTAAACTTACCTTCACCAAGGATACAGATAGCTATACAGTAAGTATAGATCGAAAGACTACAGTTAAGGTAAAGCTAGAGAAGAATGGCGAGGATATATCCAGCCATACTGCTACTAATACCTATAAAACAATACAGGAGATAATTGGAGTAGACTTCAAGACTTTCTCTCAGTTGGTTTATCAAAGTACAAATGCAAGCCTACAGTTTCTAACTGCCACAGACACAAACCGTAAGAAGTT
>ENA-OSJC01001844-OSJC01001844.1-marine-metagenome-genome-assembly--contig:-NODE-1844-length-16659-cov-13.018092_pt1 | contig 16659 bp, 13 predicted proteins | sample MGYA00237885_ERZ534234 | MGnify/ENA primary metagenome ERZ534234 (study PRJEB26413, sample SAMN06343907) | marine metagenome | isolation source: coastal waters | place: Atlantic Ocean: West Antarctic... | reverse complement strand
AACATTGAAATCTTAGATAAATTGCAACCTAAGTTAGAACAATACAATAGTAAATTGGTATTGTATAATTATGATTCATTTTTATTTGATTTTGATACCAAAGACGGATTAGAATTTTTAAATATGGTAAAACAAACAATAGAAAGTGATGGTAAATATCCAGTCAAAATTGGTAAAGGAGTTAACTATCACGATATGCAAGACATAACGGAGAAATTCAAATGAAATTAGCAGATTTAGTTATGGAGTTGGGTAAAGTTCAAACAGATAAAACTAACCCACCATTCAAGACACCAAAGCAAATTAAAAAAGAGGGTCAAATCTCTAATCCAATCACACCACATACAGACTTTTCTAAACCTACGGTAGTTCATATTTCAAATGATGAAATGAAGATACTACATACAACAGGTAGATTAGAAACTGATGGAATTACAATCATAGCAGATGAACAACTTTAAAGAAATACTCAACGAGTTAAGTTATAGGGTTTCTTCTGGCATTCCAGATTTAACCAATGAACAACACTTAATCAAATTATGGGACATTTTAAAAGAACATAATTGGTCTATTGATGCGCGAGTTGAATTATTAAAGAATATAAGTGGAATTCCAATAGAAAAGATTGACCCCAAAAAAGTAAAAGTCAATGAGATTATAAAGGCAGTAGCAGAACTTGGACAAATTATATCGGAAGCAAGTGTCTTTGATAATAAATATGGTGCTGGTTCAAGGTTTATGGTAAGTGGTAATTACATAGATAAGTTTCAAAAATATGCAGGTGAATCTATACCAGATGGAATTTATTTAAAAGTCCAAGAAACCAAAGCTGATGTAGAGGTAATTCAAAATAAAGAGGAACCTACTGAATTTTGGGTTAAAAGTGAAAAAAATGGTAAAGTATATCACATCAAAGGAACGGCTAATACAATTGGTAAGTGGTTTATTAAAGCAGGTAAAAATCCAGGTGATATTAAAATGAACGACAGAACACTTGAAGCAAGTGCTTTGTTAGGATTAAGAATTGATGCTAAAGGTTATTTAGATAAATTCAATGCTTCTAATCCTGATAATGTAGGTAAGATAGCACAAGAATTTATTTCAGTTGTAACGAGTGCATTAGGTAAAGGAGATTTCGCATCGAATAATTTAACAAGTATGAAGACTGCACCAATTACTGATATAGTATTGGTTGCTGCAATCGCAGCAGGTATGCAAAAGTTTAGTCAAGATAAAGGAACTTCAAGTTGGAACTTTGTTCACGGCAAAATAGGGGACTATTATAGTGCTGAACAAGCAAATCCACACATAGTCACACAAGGTGGTAAAGACAACACAGCTGATGCTATTTTAGTTAAAGGTTCAGTAGGTAGTTTTTTAACCAATATGAAAACACAGCCAGTAACCTATGATAGTGATGGATTGTGTAAGTTAGATTCAGGTGAAGAGTTTTATCAAATCAGTTTAAAGAAAGGTGAAACCAACGCACAATTAGGAAAAATTACAGCTGATTTTGCAAACAAATACGATTTAATATCTAATGAAGATTTACTTAATATTGCTCTTACCGAAGGAATTGAAAAAGAAATACTTGATGAAGGACTGAGAGATTTATTTATCAAGGGTAGAGAATTTGTAAAGACTACCGGTAAAAAAGTTCTTGATGGAATAAGAGCAGCAGCTACCAAAGTTCAAAAATTTTACAAAGGAATAATCGGTAACTTTAATTCTGCAACTTCTAAAGCAAATAAACAAGGTGATGATTTTCTTAAAAAGTTGGCACCTAAATTGAAACTGAACGAAGCAAAAATGTCTCAAACTGATATTATACAAGGAATCGCAGACAACTATAATCAAGGAAATAAATACCCACTAAATACTCTCGTAGGTAATAGTAATAACTTGTTGAAAAGAGTTATTTCACTAACGAAATCACCTGGTATGGCATATGCAGGAGTAAAAGCATTAAGAATACCAAGTAGTGTAGACATTGATGTTGTGATTAAATTCTTAGCAAACTATAAAGCACTTCTGGCATTTCAAAGTGTAGCATCAAACTCAAAAGGTAATGCTAAAACAGCTTCTGAAATATATGGTGATTTTATTGATTTAGAAAAAGATATGTATTTCGGTAGAACTTCATTACCATTGTTTAAAGTTTATGGATTAAATCCAAACGGGGGCGGAACAGCCTACTCATTTTTAAAAAGTGGACAAGAATACAAACAAGATAAAAAATCAGCATTCGAAAATAAACAAGATATAGTTAGTAAAGTATTTATTGTTTATGTTCAAGCAGAGGGTGGATATGGAACAATGTCAGCTTGGGTATTTAGTAAGTTTGACAATAATGGAACACCACTATTTAACAATATTAATTTTAGAACAAACAAAACAGGTTCATTAACTTTCACAATAGAGGGTTCAAAAACAAAATCTTGGGAGTGGATGCTTTCACAAAAGTGGGGAGCAGGGTTAGCATAATGAGAACACAACTACTATGCACATTTACTCGTAAAATAAAGTTAAACGAAATCGTAGACATTATAGTTTCGTGTAATGATATCCTATATGATAAAATTTATATATTTGAAAACCGAGATGATTCCAATCAATTGATTTGCACTTACAATGTAGAATTTATTGAAAACTATGAAGAAAACATTATAGATACAATCTCACTACACAGAAAAAAACAATCCAATACATTGTATACAATCAATGCATTGAACGAAGTTATCAGAGAAAAGAACGGAGGCGTGTTGGATAAATCATTTATGGTGGATTGGATGGAATTTGAGAACACATTGTTATTAACAAATGAATCAGGATTGACAAAAATCCCTACAAAAATACATCAAATTATAGATGTTACGACCTGGTCGCAAAATAATTAAAAAAAACACTTGACATTACTAAATAATTTTAGTATATTGTATCGTAATGTTAATTAATAAAAGGAGTTCCTAACTATGATATTAAAAGTAGTTGGACAAGTAAAAGGACATCGAGAGAAAATGACTATGACTCTTGATACGGAGGCTTTTCGTAATTCTTATAAGGGATTTACTTCCAAACAAGTAAAAGCAAACGCAAAGAAATCTCTTAGATTAGCCAAGACTAAGAAATGGGCAGACTTCAGAGAGTTCTTTGAAAAGAAAGCAGAGATTGAAAATTCTATTTCTGAGATTAATTCTTAAAAAAAATTAAAAAAAAATAAAAAAACTGCGTTTTGAGTTTTTTAGTTTATATATATGTATATAACAGATTACTTATTTGGTTTTAAGTAATTTAGTTCTTTGACAATTTGGAATTTTGAAAGTAGAGAGAGTTATAAGCTCTCTATGGGATTGGCTGAATAATGGATGCCTCGAAAGAAGTCCATAAAGCAATCCACTACAGAATCGTGGTGATTCAATCGATGCTAAATGTTGTGTCGGTTTTCTTTGACAAAAGATGTAGAATGTATTTTCGCAAAAAAAAAGAAGCGATTCTTTGACTTCATTTTGGGTAAGGGTAAAACTGAAATCCCAACTTGTGACAGAATTAACCCAGAGTTAGAGGGGTAATGTAATCACATAGGAGTTGTATCCACTCGGACGATTATTAACTATAATTGAAGAGCACTATCATAACCGATAGATGTGAGGTATGGAGTAAACAAATCTAACACGAAAATTATAGGTAATCGCAAATCCTATATCCCCATTATAATTCCAAAGATTTTAAAAGCCCCAGCGATTTTTAGTTTCCACCTTTATATAGACTTAAAAATACAATGGGGCTTTTTTCTATAAAAAAATAAAAAAAACTATGTTTTTAGAAATTTATATGATACTTATTATTGTATCAAGGTTACTTGATTAACAAATGACAATTAAAAATAAAAAACAGGAGAATGAAAAATGGACTTAAATGCAATTCGCAAACGTCTCGGTCAATTACAGACCACAAACAATCGCACATCAAGCTTATGGAAACCACAACCAGGAAACCAACAGATTAGAATCGTGCCTTACGCTTTCAATAAAGAGAATCCTTTTATTGAATTATTCTTTCACTATAATTTGAACAATCGTTCTTATTTATCACCAATATCTTTTGGTAGACCAGACCCTATTGAAGAGTTTGCTCAAAAACTAAAAGCAAGTGGTAATAAAGAAGATTATCAATTATCTAAAAAACTTGAAGCAAAAATGAGAACTTTTGCTCCAGTTATAGTTAGAGGTGAAGAATCACAAGGTGTGAAACTATGGGGATTTGGAAAGACAGTTTATCAAGAACTACTTTCTATAATCGCAGACCCTGATTATGGTGATATTTCTGACCCAATTAACGGTCGTGATGTATCGGTTGAATTCATTTCAGCAGAAGAGAGTGGAGCAAGTTTCCCTAAAACAAATATTAGGGTTAAACCGAATCAAACACCAATTTCTGATGAACCATCAGTCTTAGAGTTAGTAAAATCATCTCAGAAAGACATTACTGATATTTATCAAGAGCAATCATACGAGGAGTTAACAGGCATTCTAAACGAATGGTTAAATCCAAGTGATGACGCATCAACAGAAGAAGAAAAAGCACCAAGCACGGTAGCAACTTCTAAGTTGGAAACTTCTAAAGTAAAAGATACTTCAGAAGCTTTTGATGAATTATTCAATTCATAAATAATAACACAATATGGGGGTTGAGTTATCAATCCCCATTCAAACACGGAGTATTGAAATGTCAGTAAATGATGTATTGGCTAAAACATTAGCCGACTCTTTGAATAAAAAATTCAAGGATACAAACAAGGTAGCATACTTCTTAGACGGAAGTGATACCACACCAACAGATATCAAGGAATTTATCTCAACAGGTAGTTCCACATTAGATTTGGCTATATCAAATAAGCCAAATGGTGGTATTGCAGTTGGTAGAATTACAGAAATCAATGGATTAGAATCAAGTGGAAAATCTCTACTTGGTGCACACATCTTAGCAGAAACTCAAAAGAAAGACGGAATAGCAGTATATATAGATACTGAAACTTCAGTCAGTCAAGAGTTTATGGAAGTCATTGGTATAGATTTAACTAAGATGTTATATTTACATTTAGAAACCGTAGAAGAAATCTTTGAAGCAATTGAAGAAATCGTAACCACCGTTAGAGAATCTGACAAAGAAAAGTGTGTAACGATATTAGTTGATTCATTGGCAGCAGCTTCAACAAAAGTTGAAATGGACGCAGACTACGACAAAGATGGTTGGGCAACTTCAAAGGCAATCATTATATCAAAAGCTATGAGAAAAATCACTCAAATGATTGGAAAACACAATGTAGCATTGGTATTTACTAATCAATTAAGACAAAAACTCGGAGTAATGTTCGGAGACCCTTGGACTACAAGTGGTGGAAAAGCATTACCATTCCACGCATCAACAAGAATTCGTTTGAAAAACCTTGGTCAAATCAAGGATACTAAAAAGAATACTATTGGTATGAAGTGTAGAGCACAGATTGTCAAGAATAGATTAGGACCACCTTTGAGACACGCAGACTATGCTATGTATTTCGATAGAGGAATAGATAACTATGGTGGGTGGTTAACCGTGATGAAAGAGCATAAACTTGTTAAATCAGGTGGTGCTTGGTATACATTAGTAGACCAGAACGGAGATGAACATAAATTCTTATCTAAAGATTGGGAAGAGTTAATTACCAAGAATGATGAACTAAGAGAATATGTTTATGAACTCATTTGTGATAAAGTTATATTAAAATACAAAGGAAAACTTGGTATTGATGATGTAGAGTTCACAGATGAGGTAATTGGTGATTAATAAAAGACACCTATCGATTCTGAATCAAATAAAAGAATCTGGCGGCGAAATAGATAGTGGAAAATCAAATGACTCGGTTTTATTGATTGACGGCTTGAATTTATTCATACGAGTATTTTCAGCCATACCAACTACTAACGAGGACGGAGTTCACGTTGGTGGAATAGTTGGTTTTTTAAGGTCATTAGCGTTTTCTATTAATATGATTAGGCCTACACGAACTATCATAGTATTTGATGGTAAAGGTGGGTCTAATCGCCGTAGAAAGATATTTCCACAATACAAGATGGGAAGAAAGATGTCGTATCGTTTGAATAGAGCACACGATTTTCTGACTCGTAATGAAGAACAACAAATGATGATACGACAATTAAATCGTGTCGTAGAATATTTGGAGTGTTTACCAATTACCATAATCAATATGGAGAACAATGAGGCAGATGATGTCATTGGATATTGTGCAAAACATATTTTCAAAAACAAAGAAACTACCATTTTATCAACCGACAAAGACTTTCTACAATTAGTAGATAAAAATACAAAACTTTATTCACCGACAAAGAAAATAATGTATGATGAAGCAAAGGTATTTGAAGAGTATGGAATACACCCAAAGAACTTTTTATTATATAGAGTATTTGATGGAGATAAATCTGACGGAATACCAGGAATACACGGAGCAGGTATGAAAACACTCGTTAAGTTATTCCCATTTCTAAAAGATGATGGTAAATACGATATTGATGATGTGATAAGAAGCGCATCAACACAAAAACATAAGTTATGTGAAAAAATTGTTAAATCAAAAGACCAATTAGAAATGAATAGAAGACTTATGGACTTAGATGATGGTATTATATCAGGTCAAACAAAACTTAAAATAAAAGAAATAGCAGAAAGGCCAATACAACGATTGATTAAACATAAATTTCAAAAGATGTTTTTAGAAGACAAATTGTATCAGGCATTACCAAATCTTAATAGTTGGTTGGCAACTACATTTAACAGATTAAACTTTATGGCAGAGGACACACATAAATGAATAATAAATTAATACACGGAGATAGTGTTAACGAATTGAATAAGTTTGAAGACAATTCAGTAGATTTATTATGCACAGACCCGCCATACGGTTATGGATTTATGGGTAGAGATTGGGATAAAGTATTGCCAGACATTAAAATATTTGAAGAGTGTTTCAGAGTATTGAAACCTGGTAGTATGGCATTTGTTATGTCGGCACCAAGAAGTGATGTTCAGTATCGTATGGCAGAAATGTTAGAAAAGGTTGGATTTAGAATTGACTACACACCAATCTATTGGACTTACGCAAGTGGTTTTCCAAAAGCAATGAACATTGGTAAGATGATTGATAAACGAGACGGAAACGATAGAGAAGTTATCGGTGTTGATAAAAACTCTGCACCAGACCTACGAGATGTTGGTAAAAAATCAAAAGAAGCTATCGGTATTGACAAGTTATCTTATGGACAAGTTCAAAATGCAGAACGAAAAGTAAATGAAATAACCAAAGGTGGTTCAGAATTAGAGGGAAGTTATGCAGGATTTCAACCAAAACCAGCAGTTGAAGTAGTTATTGTAGCAATGAAACCAATAGATAAAAAAGGTTATTTAGAACAAGCAGAAGATAATCAAAAAGGTGTAACTTGGTTTGATGATTGTAGAATACCATTTGCAGATGGTAGTGATGCGGAACAATATGATTATAATAATGTTGCCGGTCAGATGAACTTTGATGAAAAATATGAAAAAGATAGTGGTAAAATGTATGAAGGTGGTTGGGAAAAACCTAAAAGAAAAAAGAAATCAGATTATGAAAAATATGTAGAAAAGCAAAAATCATTTAAAGGTGCAAAAATAATTGGTAAAACCATTAAAGGTAATGAACACTTTTTGAGTGGAGATATTAAACAATTAAATCCAGCAGATAATTATCAGAAACCAAAAACCACCAATAGAAAACCAAGAACAGAGGGTTCAGTATTTAAAACAAGTGGATTTAAGAGTGAAGATAATGATACCGCAGAAGCAAGTCCAATGGGTAGATTTCCAGCTAATCTATTAGTAAGTGATAATATTATTGATGATGGAAGGATTAGAAAAGGCGATAGTAGAACGACAAAATCTACATATGATAAAGGAATATGGGGTAATGCTAAAGCAGTTGAAAGTAATGCATTATATAATGATAGTGGTGATTATTCAAGATATTTCAGTTTAGACGCTTGGTGGAGTAAAAATCTAAAATCATTACCAGAACCAGTTCAGAAAACATTTCCATTTATGATTGTTCCAAAAGCAAGTCGTAGTGAAAAAGATAATGGATTAGATAGAAATATACACCCGACGGTAAAACCCTTGACATTGATGAATTATTTAGTTACATTAGGTAGTCGTAAAGGTGATGTAGTATTGGAACCATTTGCTGGCAGTGGAACAACTGCACTCGCTTGTGTAGCACAAGAAAGAGATTACATCGCAATAGAACGAGAACAAGAGTATTACGAGATAGCAAAAGCTCGTTTAGAAAAAGTAGAACGACCATTAAAACTATGGAAAAAGTTTTCGTGATAGAATTAAACAAAACATATAACGAAAATTGTTTAGATACAATGAAAGAAATGCCAGATGATTTCGTAGATATGACATTGACTTCACCACCTTATGATAATCTTAGAGATTATAAAGGATATAGTTTTGACTTTGAACCAATTGCAGATGAACTATATCGTGTAACGAAACCAGGTGGAATAGTAGTTTGGATTATAGGAGATGCGACAATCAAAGGAAGTGAAACAGGAACTTCATTTAAACAAGCACTATATTTTAAAGACACAGGATTTAATCTACACGACACTATGATTTACAGAAAACTAAATTACTTACCAGTTACTGCTAATCGTTATGAACCACAATTTGAATATATGTTTGTATTGTCAAAAGGAAAACCAAAAACATTTAATCCATTGACAAAGATAAATACATCAGCAGGTTCAAAGGGCGGTAATCACAGACACGACGGAGAAAATCTACAACCACTTCACACTAATGACGGAATTATTAAAAAGGTTGGTAGAAGAACTAATGTTTGGGATGTCGCATGTGGTTCAATGAACTCAAAAGATAAAGTATCATTTGAACACCCAGCAACTTTTCCAGAAAAGTTAGCAACCGACCATATATTAAGTTGGAGTAATACAGGAGATTTAGTATATGATTGTTTTATGGGGAGTGGAACAACAGCAAAAATGTGTTTAGAAAATAAAAGAAATTATATCGGTAGTGAAATCTCAAAAGAATATTGTGAGATTATACAGAAAAGATTAAAACCATTAAAAGTTTGGGATAAGTTTGGTGGGTAGAAAAAGAAAATATCATACCGATAAAGAAAGACGAGAAGCCCAAAGAAAGTGGCAAATGGAACATTATTTACGCAATAAAGAAGAAATTAAAGAAAAAGCACGACAAAGATATCGTGAACAAAAAAGAAAAGACATTTATGAAAAAAAAGTTAACGATTTGTATGGGGACATTGATATTTAATATAAGAAGGTTATGAGCAAAAACGAATCACTAATACAATATGGAACATCTTTCCAATCAAAAATCATATCATCGTTATTGGTAAACAATAAGTTTATCCAAACCGTATATGATATCTTAGAAGTTAGTTACTTTGATAGTGACGCTAATAAATTTCTAATCACAGAAATCAGAAGATATTTTGACAAGTATAAAACACCACCTACGATGGAAGCATTGAAAGTGCAGATTGATGACTTGGATAACGATGTAATGAAGACAGCAATCGTAGATAGTTTAAGAAATGCTTGGAACTTCAGAGAATCACCAGACTTGGAATTCGTTCAAGAAAAAACATTAGAGTTTTGTAAGAATCAAGTTATCAAGGGTGCAATTATGCAATCAGTTGAGTTATTGGATACACAAAAGTATGATGAAATCAAAGGTGTAATTGACAACGCAATGAAAGCCGGAGCCGAAAGAGATATCGGACACGAATATATGACTGGCTTTGAAGAACGAATGAGTTCATCAACGAGAGAAACCGTAGCAACCAAGTGGGATAGTATAAATGATTTAATGGAAGGTGGATTAGCAGGTGGAGAACTTGGAGTAGTAGTGGCACCAGCAGGTATTGGTAAATCGTGGACACTACAAGCAATCGGAGCAGACGCAGTCGCTAAAGGTAAAACCGTAATCCATTATACATTAGAGTTAAATGCAGAATATGTAGGATTACGATATGATTGTATCGTAAGTGGACAACCTACTGGCAATTTACAATACTATAAAGAAGAAGTTTTAGCTAAAATAAATAAATTAAAGGGTAATTTGATTATCAAATATTATCCAACCAGAAGTGCAAGTGTTGCAACATTGGCAGGACACCTACAACAATGTGAATTACAAGGTATAAAACCAGATATGGTATTGGTTGACTATGCAGATATTATGAAGTCTACGGTCAATTTCAAAGAAAAAAGACACCAAATTGGACACGTTTATGAAGAACTAAGAGGTATGGCAGGAGAGTTTAACATACCGATATGGACAGCTTCACAAGCAAATCGTTCATCATTAGAGGAAGATGTGATTGACGCATCAAAAGTTTCAGAAGATTATTCAAAAGTTATGACAGCTGATTTTATTATGAGTATGTCAAGAAAAGTGGAAGACAAGATAGCAAACACGGGTAGATTCCACGTTATTAAGAATAGATTTGGACCAGATGGATTGACCTTTCCAGCTACCATTAATACCAATACAGGTTACATTCAAATATATGAAGCCAACACTCAAGAAGGAAAGCAAGCACAAGGCAAAATGGACAATGCAGAAGAGTATATGAGAAAAACCTTAGCACAAAAAAAGAAAGACTTCGACTCAGAAGGGTTTGAATAGAACTTCAAAGAAAATCTTTCTAAAACTTCAAAGAATTTAAAATATAATAGAATAAGATGAGTATATATTATACTTATAATAGGAACAAAAAGACAGACAAAACATAGGAGAGTTTCAAGTGAAATTTAAGTTATCAGAAAATTTTATCAGTAAGTATAAAAGGAAAAAAGCACCATTTGGTTTTAACGGATTAGGCGAATTAGTCTATATGAGAACATATTCAAGACTTAAAGAAGATGGGAAGAACGAGCGTTGGTGGGAAACCGTTCAACGAGTAGTAGAGGGAACATATTCAATGCAAATGAATCACATTGAATCACACCAATTAGGTTGGAATCCTTGGCAAGCACAGAAATCTGCACAAGATATGTATGATAGAATATTCAATATGAAATTCTTACCACCAGGTCGTGGTTTATGGGCTATGGGAACAGCAATCACAGAAGAAAAAGGATTGTATGCCGCACTAAACAATTGTGCTTTTGTATCAACGAAAACACTTAAAGAAGATTTAGCAAAACCATTTTGTTTCTTAATGGACGCCTCAATGTTAGGAGTTGGAGTAGGATTTGATACTAAAGGAGCGGGGGAAGTTCTCGTTAAAGAGATTGATAAGAAAAGAGATTCAGTTACATTTGAAATACCAGATACTCGTGAGGGTTGGGTAGAATCACTTAGACTTTTATTAGAAAGTTACTTTCACGGAACACAAAGAGTTGAGTTTGATTATTCATTAGTTAGACCAGCAGGAGAGCCAATCAAGGGCTTTGGTGGTGTATCAAGTGGACACGAACCATTAGAAGAAGTTCACGAAGATATCAGAAAAGTATTAGAGGGTAATGCAGGAAATCCAATTACAATAACAACAATCGTAGATATAATGAATTTGATTGGTAAATGTGTTGTAGCAGGTAATGTTAGACGAACAGCAGAAATTGTATTCGGTGACCCTGATTCAGATGAATACTTAGATTTAAAGAATTATAAAGTAAATCCACATAGAGACCAATATGGTTGGACTTCAAACAATTCAGTATTTGCAGAACTCGGTATGGATTATACCGAAATAGCAAAAAGAATTGTAGATAATGGAGAACCTGGTCTTGCTTGGTTAGAAAATATGAGACATTATTCAAGAATGAAAAATGGTGGTGATAACAAAGACCATAGAGTAATGGGTGGTAATCCTTGTTTAGAACAATCACTTGAATCATATGAGTTATGTTGTTTAGTGGAAACATTTCCAGACAACCACGATTCATTTGAGGATTATCAAAGAACATTAAAATATGCTTATTTGTATGCAAAAACCGTGACATTAGGAAGAACACATTGGTCAGATACCAACAGAGTTATGTTGAGAAATAGACGAATAGGTTGTTCAGTAAGTGGTGTCGCACAATTTATAACTAATCGTGGTTTAGATACTTTAAAGAATTGGTTAGAAGATGGATATGATACAATACAAGAATGGGATAAGATGTATAGTGATTGGTTCGCAGTTCCAAGAAGTATTAAAACAACATCAGTAAAACCAAGTGGTACGGTTTCTCTATTAGCAGGAGCAACACCTGGTTTACATTATCCAGAATCAAGATTCTATACAAGAAGAATTAGAATATCAGTTAATTCAGAACTAATAGAACCATTAAATAAAGCAGGTTACACGATAGAGCCAGCATTCGGTTCAGAAGACTCAACATTAGTTGTTGAGGTGCCAGTAGATGTCGGTGAAGGAATAAGAACTGCAAAAGATTTATCAATATGGGAACAATTTAGTTTGGCTGCATTTATGCAACGACATTGGGCAGATAACCAAGTTAGTTGTACTGCAACATTTGACCCTGAAACAGAAGGTCAAGAGATACCGCATGTATTGAATTATTATCAATATCATTTAAAAGGTATATCGTTACTACCAAGACACGATTGGGGAGCATATCCACAAATGCCTTATGAAGCTATTGATGAAAAGACATACAATAAGAATGTTAAAAAACTTGGTAAATTATCATTTGGTGTGATTAAGAACGAAGAAGCAGAAGTTGATAAGTTTTGTAACAACGATTCTTGTGAATTACCAGGTTTACCAGATGTAGAAGAAAATTAGATTTCTTACAGGCAAGCAACACACCTGGATAAAAATGTGTTGTCAACAAAAATAAGGAGAATGATTATGAATTATCGTAATCTTTTAGCATCACTATTGTTAATGTGTGGATTGTTTGCTCAATCTATTCACGGAACAATTGTTGATGTGAACTCAAAGCCCTTGAATGGAGCAAATGTTGTTGTTGTTGGAACTAACTTAGGTGGAATATCAGATGAAAGCGGTACATTTCACATTGATTTAAGTTCTGGAACATATGACATAACAGTTTCTTTCATAGGGTATTCATCAATGACTAAATCAGTTGTTGTTGGTGAGAAAATGTCTACATTGGAATTTGTCTTAGAACAAAACTTTGTAGTCCTTTCAGATGTTGAGGTATTAGCTTCTAGAGCATCTCAACAAACACCGGTAGCCTTCACTAATGTTTCAAAAGAAGATTTGGAATTAAGACTTGGTTCACAAGACCTTCCAATGATTCTTAACACAACACCAAGTGTTTACGCTACACAACAAGGTGGTGGTGCGGGTGATGCTCGTATCAACATTCGTGGTTTTAATCAAAGAAACATCGCAGTAATGATAAACGGAGTACCACAAAACGATATGGAAAATGGTTGGGTATACTGGTCTAATTGGGACGGAGTTGGAGACACAGCTGCTTCAATACAAGTTCAAAGAGGACTATCAGCAGTAAACTTAGCAACGCCATCAATCGGTGGAACAATGAATGTCTTAACTGACCCAACTGCCTTTGAAAAAGGTGGTAAGTTCAAACAAGAAGCAGGAGAAGGTGGTTTTCTTAAAACTATGTTCAACTACAATACTGGTCTTATGTTTAATGACAAGTTAGCTTTGAGTGGAACTATTGTTCGTAAAACAGGTGATGGACTTGTTAACGGAACGTGGACTGACGCTTGGGCATACAACTTGGGAGCAAGTTTTGCAGTAAGTGACAAACAACGTTTTGAATTATATGCAATTGGTGCACCACAAAGACACGGACAAAATCTATACAAGCAAAATATCGCTACTTACTCACAAGAGTTAGCTGGTGATGTTGACGGATACGATACTGACGCTTTCGCAGAAGGTGAAAAGTTCGAAACCGAAGCAGGTAGATTGTTCAATCAAAATGTCGCACCTATTGACCCATCATATACAGGTGAACAATACTGGTATATGTATGGAGCAAACACAACTAAGAGATATAGTTCAACTTTCTTAAATGAAAGAGAAAACTATTTCCATAAACCATTGGTTAACTTAAACCATTTCCTAGAATTAAATGACAAAACTCGTATGAGTTCAGTTGTTTATTGGAGTGGTGGTTCAGGTGGTGGAACAGGAACTTACGGAAGTGTATCAAGAATGCCAGCAGTTGAAGGCCAGAAATGGTACGCATCTTCGCCGTGGACTTGGGATTGGAATGCTGAAATAGCACAAAATTCTGACAATGTGGATGAAAACTTCTCAACTGATGAAAATCGTTCAACAGGAATACTTCGTAATTCTATCAATCGTCAAGATACATATGGTTTGATTAGTAAATTAAACTTTATTGTAAATGATGAATTAGAACTACAAATGGGTATTGACTGGAGAGCAGCAACTATTGAACACGCTAGAGAAGTTCGTGATTTATTAGGTGGTGATTATTATGTTGACTATTCAGACGACAACTTTGAAGAAGGTAAAGTCGTTCGTTTAGGAGACGAGATAGCATACCACAATGATACAACTGTAGATTGGTTAGGTGGATTTGTTCAAGCAAATTACACTACTGACAAGATGAACATTTATGGAATGGGTGGACTATCAAGTATAGAATACTCTTACCAAGACCACTTCACAGTGGAAGATGAAGTCATCACAGCAGACCCAATTTCAACATACCAAGTTAAAGGTGGAGTAATGTATAATGTCAATGATGATTTGAGTGTATTTTTCAATACAGGAATGGTTGAGAAAGCACCTATTATGGACAATGTAATTTACTTTGACGGAACTGTAGCAACAGACCCAGCAAATGAGAAATTTTTGCATAATGAGTTTGGTGTAAATTACAAGTTCGGTAAACTTGGATTAAATGCAAGTGCTTATAACACAGATTGGCAAGATAGAAACTTGACTAAGTCAGTAACGACTGGTCAAGGAGATTCAGGTGATACTGATGTTATCTTCCTAACAGGTGTTAATCAAAAGCATTCAGGTATAGAACTTGAAACTAACTATATGGTAAATGATATGTTAGATTTAATGTTCGTAGCCTCTTTCGGTAATTGGAAATTTGATGGTGACGCCAACGGAAATTATCAGGAAACTGAATATAATGACGCAGGCCAAGCAATTGGATACCAAACAACTGAATACGCTTACGCACTTGACGGATTGTATGTGGGAGATATGCCACAAACATCTTATATATTAGGAGTAACTCTTAAACCTATCAAGGATTTGAGTATACAAGCAATACATAAAATGTATGACAAAAACTACTCTGACTGGTCGCCATCAGCTCGTGAATTTGACGGGACTAATGATGACGCAGACAGAAGTCAAGTTTGGGAAGCACCAAGCTATAACAGACTTGATTTACATATGTCTTATAAACTTCCAAAAGTCAAAGACTTGGATATGATGCTAACCGCACATATTTTCAATGTTCTTGATGAAGTTTATGTACAAGACGCAGTCGATAATAGTCAATACAACGGTTTTGGTTCTAAAGTACACGCAGCACACAACGCTGAAGTATTCTTAGGAACACCAAGATACGCAAATATTGGATTATCTATTGGATTCTAATTAGTTATTGGGGCGAATTAATTTTCGCCCCTAACTAAAAAAAATACTTGACATTAACAAAATTAATTTGTATATTTATATACAGAGAGTTAAAACCTAAAGGAGTTATATTTGTATCAAAATTTGTGGTACGACGTACGTAAGAACAAAATGCATTTATGGGATGATTTAAAAGGTTATCTACAAATACCATACAGAAAGTATGCCTATGTCAAAGATTCATCTGGACAACACATTAGTCTATATGGTGATAAATTGAAGAGGGTTACTTCATTCGATAAAGATGACCCAACACTACACGAATCAGATATTCCACCAATGACAAGATTCTTGGTTGACCAATATGGAGATTCAGATGAAGTATCAACAGGACATAGAGTTATGTTCTTTGATATTGAAGTAGAAGTAACTGAGGGATTCCCTGATGTTCAGAAAGCATACAATCCAATTACATCAATCGCACTTTACGATTGCACAACAGAAAAATATTTTACATATTGTTTTGACCCACACGAAAGAATTGAAAGTTACAAGAAAGGTAATGAAGAAGTAAAATTTTACAAAACAGAATATGAAATGTTAAACAAGTTTTATCAAAAGTATATGGAGATACAGCCAACAATCATTAGTGGTTGGAACTCGGAGTTCTTTGATATTCCTTATCTATATAATAGAGCAGTTAGGGTATTGGGGCATAGTGTGGCAAAACTACTATCACCAATATCTAAAGTTATTTATTCTGATTACAAAAAGAAACATAATATAGTGGGTGTATCATCATTAGATTATTTACAACTATATAGACAATTTACATTTACTCAACAATCAAGTTATCGTTTGGACTATATTGGCGAAATTGAAGTCGGTATGAAAAAGGTTTCCTATGAGGGAACTCTTAATGATTTATACGACAATGACTTACAGACATTTATAGATTATAATATCCGAGATGTAAAAATCTTGGTTGAATT
>ENA-OSJC01001843-OSJC01001843.1-marine-metagenome-genome-assembly--contig:-NODE-1843-length-16664-cov-3.844396_pt1 | contig 16664 bp, 18 predicted proteins | sample MGYA00237885_ERZ534234 | MGnify/ENA primary metagenome ERZ534234 (study PRJEB26413, sample SAMN06343907) | marine metagenome | isolation source: coastal waters | place: Atlantic Ocean: West Antarctic... | reverse complement strand
AGGTTACTGCATTTAATGCACCCCACCAAGTACCTCTGGCAGACTTCAGGTTTGCACCTGGACTCTTTTCTAAGGCATCTACCACTAATGAAGGGAACTTATTAAGCTTATCCTTTAGAGGCTCCTGTATACCGACTATTTTACCAGCTTCACGAAGCTGTTCAGTTAGCCTATACTCGGCGATCATTGCGGGTTGGTATATCTCACTAACGTAATCAAGCACATCAGAGTGCTTAGCTTTCGTTTTAGATAATAGAGTGGCATTTTTTCTAAAGTCTGTCATGGCGGAAGCAGAGAGACCTAAGGCATCTTCTGCGGCTTTCATAACGTCTGAGCCGAACTCTTTAACGTGTGGCATACGAAACGACGCTGTATTATTCATACCTAACGCTACTGTAAGTGTATTATTACATACAACTCTTATAGGCGTTAGTTTAATAGTCATCGATCTACCAACAATGTGGGGTTGATTAATAAGGAGATAACCTTTTATTTGGTCGTCTCCCGCCAATTCGAAGTCTTCTGAGATTTTAGCTAAACCCCAAATTTCTCCACCGTTCTTTAAACTACCTGCGGTTTCCATGGTCATATGACCTGCTTCCGTAAAGTTTTTAAAGAATTTAAATACGTCCTCATTTTGAATAGGGACATAGTCTCTACCGCAATGTGATAGTATTCGGTTATCCGAGTCACGAACGATGTGAAAAGTATTTTCCGCTTGGATAATACCTACGTCTTCGCTCCACTCGGGTGCGTCGAGAGTATAACTAGGGCGTTTACTAACGCTCCAATCTAAACTCGCAGCTTTCTGCATTTGCAATGGGGTGAGGTTCGAGTCGACTTCAACACCTAAACCGTGCCAAGGTACGTCGTTCGCCCACGCCATTGTCTCTACTTGATGTGCCATATAATTCTCCTTTCTTAAAGTAATGACCGTAGCTTAATTGCTACGTTTATTAGTATAAGGACCATAGCTACGAAAGTAAAGCACTAGCAAGAGTGTCCCATTTGTACGGGATAGTAAGAGTTACGAGAGCTTTTGATTTAAAACCTTTTTTAACCAAATCTTGGATTCCTGTAAGGCTGTCTATATGGTAGAGTTTGATTTCGTCTTGTTTTCTAGCCATCACGAAAACTTGCCCTCCATGTGATGCACGTTTCGCTAACCAAGATATTTGCATAGGTCGTAGAGTAAGTGCGTTACCTGTATGTATTTCTTTTAATTCTACCCAAAATTCTTTGCCTTTAGCACAACCATTAACATCAGGAACACCTGCTCCTGTTAAACCTGTTTCAACTCTTTGAAGATGTATTTGCGGTAAATTGGTTCTCATCAGGAGCCATAGATTCTTTTCCTTTGACATGTGTTTCTCCTTTATCGGGCTGTCTGTGTATTGCTTGGTGTAATTTATCTTTAGTAGCAAAGAAATACATATCATCCATACTATTGCTATCTTCTGATTCTCGTCTTAACTTCCATTTTCTAGTATTAACTGTTGCGTAATTTACGTCATGACATTGATTATAAACTTTTACGAATTCTTGTAAGCCATCCATAACTACTTGGTTTTCGTGATCGTTTCTATCTAATATATAAGTTTCATGATTTGCTTCAGCTATCGCAAATACATCTTTAGGTACGTGGTAATCATCGCTACACCACCTATCTTGACCGCCTACAAAACTTTCTTCTTTCTTTATTGAACTAGCCCCGACCATTGATCTTGGTCCACCATCAGTGCCTGAAGCACCGTAAACTGATTTATATACTTCTTGGTTTTTATATGTATTCGCTTTCTTTTGACAAACCAAACTACAGTATTTTTTCCTTTTACCTGTTAATCGTTCGTCACAACTAACTAATCTACATTGTAAATATGAAACTTTCTCTTTCATCTTTCCTTTCTCCCGTCTTTTTATATAATTTAAACATAGTAAATAGCTTAAACGCGATAAACCCCAAAGTAAAGCACTATTTTACTAGTACGAGTTCTTTAAGATATTATTAGACTCGGGTAAGGCTAAGCCCTTACCTATCCCCCGAACGTTTAACCTGTGGCGTCTGAGGGGACGGGTTTTTTCTATTTTAGGCTTTTTTATAGTATTTTATAGATTACCAGTTCCAACCTGTATGAGGAGCAACTTTTTGGTTATCGGACGCTAATTTAACATCACGATCGCTTAACCATTCATTAAAAGCCCTTTGAGTTTGTTCAGGGTCTGAGTAGAGTGACTTTAATTCTGACCATTTGTTTCGTGTTATTTGTACACCGTAGTAGTAATCACCGTCACCGAGTTTACAACGTGTAATTATTTGCCACATTCTTTGTTTAGTTAAATCGTAATCTTTTCCTAACTGTTGTAGAGTAGTTTTTTCTTCTGACCACCTTTCATACATAGTTCTGTATTTGATGGAATTCTCTTTCGCTTTTATTTCTGAAATACCTTTCATCTTTTTATATCCTTTGTTTCGCCCCATGACGTTCCTAACTCCATGTCCACTAATAGGGGTACTGCAAGTTTTACACAGTTTTCCATTATTCTGGCTACTGTATTTGCTTGTTCAGTGTTCTCTATCGAGATATCAACCTCATCATGAACTTGTAGGTGAGGAACAATTCCTTCCTCCCAAAGACCGAGCATAGCTAACTTTGTCATGTCAGCAGCCGAGCCTTGTATTAAACGATTTAAAGCTTTATATGTATATGACCTTTTTAAATTGTCACCGTATTTTTCTTTCGCTTCTTCTAGAGGTAGAGGTAGAGTGCGTTCGTATCTACTTTCCCATAGATCGAAACGACAACGTCTTCCTGCAAATGTTTTTATATATCCTCTATCCATAGCAACTCTCGCACACTGGTCTTGTAAAGCTCTTATAAAAGGAACTTTAGCATGGTACTGTTGGAAAAGCTTTTCAGCTTCCGTATCATCTAGCCCTAGTTCTTTAACAAGTTTTTCTTTACCCATCCCGTAACTTAGCCCAAGATTAATAGTCTTAGCTTGTTTACGTGGTATATTTGCCATATCTGCCACGATCTGGTGGAAGTCAGCATTTTCTTCTGTATATAACTTAACAGCATCTGTTGCACCTGTTAATTTCATCTGGTCAGCGTAATGAACCGTTAACCTAGGTTCTTGTTGGGAGTAATCGAATACACCCCATTGACAGTTATCTTCGGGAATAAACAAAGAACGGATTAAAGTTCCTATCTCTGGGTCTCTCGCAGGTACTTGTTGTAGATTAGGATTACTATAACTAAACCTACCGCTAACTGTACCGCCACGGTCGTTACGCATAGCATGTGCTTCTGCGTGTATTCTACCATTAAAACAATGGTCTTTAATCATCTTATCTATAAACGTAGTCCTAGCTTTATTTAACTTCCTTGCTCTAACTATAAGTTGAGGTAGTTCATGGTCGTGACCTTCTAACCATTCTTTTTGGAAACTAGGTGTACCTTTCGCTGTTCTAGGATACCATATTTTATTCTTCTCAAAGATACCTTGTAAAGAAACATTAGCCCAAAGGTTTACTTCCGAGCCGTACTGTCTTTTAATCTCCACCATTATCTTTTGTTCTTGTAAAGAAAGTTTCTTACTTACGCTATCCGCTTTCTCTTCATCTATTCTAACACCCCTCCATCGCATTTCTAATAACAAAGGTATTAACCTACATTCCATATCTAATATGTTTTCTAGGTTTTGTTCAGCTATTTCTAGCTTTAACTTTTTCCAGAGTTTTAAGGTTAGTACTGCATCTTGCTCACCGTAAGGTCCAACGTATTTAGAATGTAGTTTATACATCTCTGATTTAGGGTTAACCCCGAAAGATAAAGAAGCATTACGTAATAAAGTCTCGTCTTTTTTCTCACCGCAATAAAACTCACCTAGATTATCTAATGAATAAGAATACCTGTTTTCGTTAACTAACGGTGCGGCGACAATAGTATCCAGTATTTTACCTTTTACATCGACCCCTTCTCTTCTTAGCCAACCTACATCGTAGAGTGCGTTATGAAATATAACCTCTCGTTTTTCTGATGATAGAGTATTCCTTAACCACCTAAGTACAAGACCTTCGTCAAGATTACCTCCGCCCTCGTGACGTATAGGAAAGTAACCATGCCAATTATCCGTAGCTATACCGATACCTACTACATGCCCACGACCTGTAGCCCATCCTGGACCACACGTCATAAGGTGAGGATCATATGTCTCTAAGTCTACCGCTATAGTTTCCGTATCAGAAAACTGAGGGAAAATCGCAGGGATAGTCCAATCACTTTTAGGTGCAAACATTGATCCTTGTAGCATTTATTCTCCGTTGTTATCTATAGTTAGTTTAATCTTAGGTGATTTTTTCTTAACTACGGAAAGCTTCTTCTTAACAGCTTTTCTATTTTGATCAAACTTCTCTAAATCAAGAGTCGCTTCTTTAATCATCTGTTTAAGTAGTTTACGCTCAGCTACTTTGTTAACAACCACGGTAGAGCTCATAGGTGTTAGAAAGTTAATAAGTTTTGTCCAGAATCCCATACTAGTCCTCCTCTCTGTCATTTTCAGCAGAGTAATTTACATCTTCAGCTTCTTCTATTTCTGTACCTGTTACGGTTTGTTCTAAGATGTGTTCTTCAGTTAATAATAAATACCTACGTAAGTCTCTGATATCATCGAGTAGACCTGCTTCGCCTTGATAGACTTCACCTGCCTCGAATATATCCCACTTATGTTTTTTAGATTGGTGTTCTATCCTATCAAATTTACGTGCTAACATCATAAAAGCACCTACACCTCCGCGACGTCTCCAAGAATCACCGTAAGATTTTTCAGCTTTTTGTAATGCTGTTAAATCGTTTTGAGCGATGTCTTTCATCTTTTCCCATTTATTCATGAGCTTCTCCTTTTTCCGCAGGGTTAGTAATAGTCTTGTCTCGTTTGCGGATCCAGTCGAGACAAGCTCTTCTCCAGTCTAGAGCTTTTATATCATTTATTTTTTCGTATGCATGTTTAAAATCACCGTTCTTATACGCAGAGTAAACTCTTACCATAGGAACAGCTATATCTTTAAGTGCTGGGTTTATCCAATCCACCTCATCTAAATCATCGTATAACCAATTATCAACAGGGAAAATATTAAAGAATCTTTCTAACTCCCATGATAAACTAGCAGGTTCAGTGAACAAAGGTAATACTTGATCGTTTAGATAAGTATCATATGGATTCTTTTTATCTTTATATGAATAGATATCTAAAGACATATCTTTAACTTTATCCCAAACAGGGTTTAAATAGATATGAAAACTATCACTAACCTGTCTATAAACACCCATCTCAACTCCTAAAGAAGAAGCCATATATTCTTGTAAGACTGACATATGAACCGAGTTAGCACCATAAGCTCCCCATAACATATCGTTAGACCTATTACATACAGTCATATTTAGTTTGTTATCTCTAATCTTAAAATAAATATTAGTATTACAAGGTACGTCTTTTCTTGCTATATTTTTATTACAGGCTCGTGCTAAATCTTCTTTTGCGTCCCACATCTGTAAAACAGCCCGTCTATCGTCAGGGTTTTCTTTTAACATATCAATTAACATAGCTAATTGGTCTTTATTAAAATAACTTTTCCATCGCCAACCGTAAGCCCCCCATAGTATTTCTCCATCGTCTGAAAAATCTTCCATAGATTTAACAAAATAGGTTAAAGGTTCTAAATCATTACGTCCCGCTAACATCCATAGGCTCTCTATATAATGAAAGAAAGGGTTAGCGTCCCTTTTACTAATTAAACATACTCTTTCCCAAGGCTTGTTATAAACTGTAGTAACAGGTTCTAATGCCTCATACGTAGTACCATTACGGCTTTCTTGTATTCTATAATTACTTTCATCTTTAAATAAGTCGATACCTTTAAGTAGAGCATCGTTTACATTTCTCGAATTAATTACTTTCATAGGGTATCGTGGTAACCATCTATTATTTCATTAATAAGAAACAATATTTCACTATCAGCTAATCCTGGAATTTTCTTTTTAACAAAAGCTTTTGCCATTTCTTGTGTAGCAGGAACTTTTAAAAAGAAAGCCACCTCTAAAAACTGTGTGTAATGTATATCAACTAGGTCTCCCCAGTCTTCTAAAAGTTGTAGTGAATATTCATTAACTTTTCCCATATTTACTTTCTCCGTCTATTAAATCTTCTATTATTGGAAGATTATTTGGTTTATATATTGACCTTGTTCTTCCTTCTTTTTTATGTATCCTAGAATACTTATCGAATTCACAAAGCCCTCCTTCTATTTCACGCATTTCATACGCTAAATCGTTTCTTTGTAGAATAGACATAGGTAGTCTAGCCTTAACCTCAGATAACAAAACATTCATCTCGTAGTTCCAATTATGACTACGTTTACAGAAATCTAACTCTCTGCCCGTAAGCCTGTTTAGTCCTCTCATCGCTCCTGGACCTGCATTACCCCACGTTAATATATCGGGAGCATCTTTTAACAAATAAGTATGACGTAAATCAGTAACTACTTCGTATGCCATAAATGGACCCATGTACGGATAATCACGTAACCAAGTCCAACACTGTTCTAAAGAACAAGTATTGTTTTCTATCTTATCTAGTAAAGTATGTCTGTGATCCCACATATGTGAAATACATTCAGCGACTCCTGTAACCTTATCCATACCGTTTGGTGATTTTATAATATAAGCACCTGTAATCCATTTAGGTTGTTTAGTTATTTCTTCAATAGCTTTTTTCCTATCCCAATTACGTAACAAATCATGTTCTATTAAAGTCCTTCCTGTATCTATATGGTTAAACCATCTAAAGATAACAGTAGCCATTAGAACGTCTCTATCATCGGCTAAAGGGTCTCTTATATGTTCACGAAACCACCTAGTAGTTCTATCGTCTTCTCTAAAAACTTGGCAAAACTTAAATTGTCGAAGAATCGGATCATCAGTCCACGGGGCAGGAAGATTAGATACTTCTTTTAATTGACGTATCTTTTCCCTCTCTGTTTGCCAGTAGCAATAACGGTCTAATTCTTCTTCAATAAAAGCGGTCATTACTTTTTCCTTAATACCCACGCACAATTATTAGAAAACTCAGGGAATGGAGCAGCAGCAGCTACACGCAGGAACTGTCTACCATACCTAGTTTCTAACATATCTAATTGTTCTTGATTCCATGCTCTTGGATACTTTTTAATATTAGTATGAATAGGTAATCCATCAACAGAAGGCTCTATTTGTTCTTTCATAGCTTTCTTTAAATTAGGTAGTTGAATAAAAGTCCCTGTAACATCTTCGATAATAAAGTTTCTTTCTAATTCTTCTTTAAGTTCTTGGAAACCCCATTCATAAACGTGGTCTTCAGGTAACTTGTCGTTAGAACCGTCGTGGTTAGGCGTTGATATATAAGCTAAAGCATTAGGTCTCATTGTTCTAGCCGCATCGTCTAGCCATGGACCAACGAACTCTCTACCCATGTGTTCTATAACTTCCGTAGACCAAAAGAAATCAATACTTTCATCAGGTAGGGCGTGAAATATATTAAGTTTACCTTCGTCATCGTATTCAGGAACTGTTACGTCTACTATATCAATAGTAGCATTAAAGTTCTTAAACCATGTAGAATCTTTAAGTTCTCCTCCACCGTTAGACCAATAAGGATTTTCTAATTCACACGCAGGGTCTATATCTGTTCCGTAAAACGAATTAATGATATCTGTTTTCTTTACAACGTATGCTTTATATAAGTTCCTAAGAGCCCAACATTCACCACAACCCATTTCAAAAGTATCAATAGGTCTACCTAAAGCTTTCGCTTCACTGATACATAAAGAAGATATTTTATCAAACCTACTCATATGAGCGATTTCATCGGGTCTCCAATTACCTAAAACTCCTGCCGAAGCAAGATCCATTCTTGTATTTTTACTGTCGTTTTCGTTAACAGTTAGCTTTTTTCTTATTGATGACATATTGTTTACCTCCACCAAACTGGTTTATTTAAGTAAATAATATACTTTACTTTTATATGCAAAGTAAAGAACTTTCATAGCTGATAGCAGCGTGTCGTTTTAGGTTCAATTAGATACAAGTTCTCTTTTGTCCTCGTTACACCTACGTAAAATACTCTGTTTTCATCATCAGGATTTTCTTGGTAGTTTTTATAAACTCTATTAGTTATATCAGTTATTAATACAACGTTGGTAGCTTCACCACCTTTAGCAGCATGGATAGTAGATAATCTTATTCTAGGTAGCTTGGTTATCTTTTCTCCTCTACGTAACATAGCTCTTATGTAACTAACTTCTTTAGGGCTAAGTAGATTAAAAACGTCATACCAAAACCCGTCTGGCAGGTCTGGAAAATGTGTTTTAAGGTCTTGATACTGCATTATAATATTAGAATCTAACATATCTAATTTCTTAGGTTTTTCTACTTTAATGAATTTCAATATGTTGGCACACTCCGTAAGGGAAACGCCTTGTCCTTTTGTTAACCTTTGCCAATGTACTACGGCTCGTACTTTAGCTTCAGAGATACTTGGTCTACCTTTTACTTCAAAGAACCAACCTTCGTTTCTACAATACTCATCGACTTCTTCTAATAGATAATTAGTCCTAGCTAATACTAACCAATCACCTTCTTCCATATCTACCGATTCTATTGTAGGTTCCCACCTTACAACGCCTTCATCCTTCCTAGGAGTCCATTCTTTATATATCCTAGAGCTTACTTGACCTATACATTTTTTAGCTATCTCGTGAACCGAGGAGGGTACTCTATAGGATTGTTTTAAGACCATAGCGTTCTTAGAGTTCTGTATTAAGTAATCAACATCTGCTCCCGCCCATTTATATATAGCTTGGTCATCGTCACCTGCTACGTATATCTTTTTAGCTTTTTCTGCGAGTTTACGAACGACTGCCCATTGTACTGGAGATAAATCTTGTGCTTCGTCTACAAACATAACATCTAATTCAGGAACGTCACCTTCTGTAAGAAACTTATGTAACATATCGGTATAGTCAACTAACAATCTATCTTCTTTAAATAACTGTAACCCCCTAGCAAACCTTTCTAATTCAAACCAACCTACAGCATCATCAACTTCATGCCATTGTTGTTTTAATGGTATATTTTTCATACGTGCGAGGTTTTCTATAAACGCTAACCTATCATCATGTGTCATACCAAACAGGTGACCGTCATCAGAACTCGTCCTAGTTGATAACCGTAAGTTAAGTTTTTCGTTAAGGTCTTTTATATCTGTATGGCTAACTACACTTTCTCGTGTTAACCCTAGTTGTCTAAACGCTAATGAATGTAATGTTCTAAAGAAAGGTAATTGTTTATCACTGATATTAAACCTACTTATAGCCCTTTCCTTTCCTTCCTTTACTGCTTTTTTAGTAAAAGTAAAGAAACCAATACTTTCAGGTTGAGTACCGTTTTCTAATTCATCTTCGATTAACCCCAGTAATGTACTCGTTTTACCTGTTCCTGGAGGTCCAAGGATAACTTGTGTATGGCTCGGTAAGGTCATAAACCGCTTCTAAACGTTAAGTTAATTCTTTCTTTTGTTAATTGTAAATCAGGAACACAATGAGTAGAGTGCATTTGATTATGACCATCGAATATTAATACGTCTCCGTGTTCTAAAACAAAAAACCTTTCATCTATTATAAAGTTTTCTTTAGTAACATCGTTTAACTCACTTGTATTAGTATGTTTTTTAATAGGGTTTTGATAAGTACGTTGTACGAATACTCTAGGAGCACCGAAAGAAATAGAAACAACAATATCATCTAAAGTAGGAACAGTATCTGAGTGATGTGGTATTCCTTTACCTTCTCTAGCGTAATAACCTGCTAAACAAAAAGTAAACTTTTTCGTAATACCTAATTCTTCCCATACTAATTTCTCTGCTTCATGTTTAATATGATATATAGGTGTAGTCCATGTATCGGGTTTATACAGTTTACCTGCGTACTCAAAACCATGGGTCGAAGAACTACCGTATCCTTTGGTTGGTCTACCTTTAACAATTTTTCCTTTAAACTCTCGTTCTCTTGGTTCATCCCATTGCTTTATTTTAGGGTCACAGTCTTTAAAGTGATGTTTTATATAATGGATCATAGTAAATTATCGTTAAATTCAGGCAAGTCATGAGGCTCGTCTTGTGCTTTAAACTCCTCTATAAACCAAACGTTAACCCCTCTCCCCTTTATGTTAAAGAAGTAAGGCTCACCATGAAGTTGTTTTAATTTAGATGTTAGTTTATTTCGTTGGTATTCTTTAAAGTTATTCCTGTGTAGGTAATCCATAAGGTCTGCTAATCTGAAATACGTTCTACCTTTATCTGTCCAAGGCTTATGTAATAGTAATTCATCACGTTCTCTAGCAGGTCTTTCTGTACAAAAGGTTTCTAGTAACTCTAAGAAATATCCTTCTGTAGAACTTTCTTTAGGTACTTCTACTACTGTTATCGCATCAAGTAACTGTTGAATAATTTGTTGCCAAACGTTTTCTTTTACCTTTGGAGGTATTTTATTTAAAGCGTCCATACACTTTCTTTGAAACCTGTTTTGGTTTAATAAATCATCTGTTTCTAATTCTAATCTACCACCTTCGACATCTAAGAACCATATAGGTGGGTCACTATCTTGTTTAGTAAGGTTACTAAATAGAGGTGTTCCTCCATTAGCCCCGATACCAAATTTACGAGTCCTACATAAAGGACTATTACAATGACTAGCTATAGGTTGGTCATTACATTTATAGAAATAATCTTTCCTTTGTACTTGTTTACCAATTGTTAATACTTCTTGTGCACCTAACGGAGGTTGCATATACTGTATATTAACTTCTTCTAATCGTTTCTCCCAATCGTCTGGAAACTTCTTCCTAAGGAATACACCTAAGTTAAACAATCCCGAGTTTCTAGTACCTTTAGGAAACCCCTGTACAATTAGATGTTGTAAACAAGGCGGTGCTTGGTCGAGCCACTCTACTGATTCAGTAAGAGGACTAGCTTCTAACTTATCTAATTCTTTAGGTTTTAGTTCAATAGTTTGTGCGTAATCTAAAAACTCTCGTGGAGTTAACGCCTGTCCTTCTTTACCATAAGCGTACCGTGTAGAGTTCTCCCCTCCAAAGTAAGGCATATTAAGAGTACTACCCCTATCGCCTCTATCTAATAATAGTTTAGTTTGTTTTGGAAATATCTCTGTTTGTCCGTATCCAATAGACGCGGCAATCTGTCTTAGTTTTCTTTGTAACGTAGCGGCAGTTACAGGCTCACTTAGAAATATATAAATATGAGCACCTCCACTTTTACTACGACACAGTACAAGGGGTAAATCTTGTTTGGCTATTTTTATAGCTAAGTCTTTTAGATCGAGTTGATACTCATCAACATCGATAGCCCCCCAGACACAGCTGTTTGTTTCATCAATCGCTACAATTCCCACACTCTGTCGACCAGTTAAGTGACCGTCCCATAACCCAAGGAGGTCTTTATCAGACAACTCCTTGGATATTGTTATGTTCTTGCCACTCGCCTTGCCATCTTCTCTGGTGTCATTACTGGCTGTAAAAGTCCCATAAGCTGAACGTAATCCTGCGTAGCGTTTAGCAAATTCTTCTGCTAACGACATAAAATTACTCCGTTGTTATAGTTGTTCTTCTTTTACCGCAACGTCACCCGATCTAGCCGCTGACATAAAGTCTCTAGCCATAAGAGCTATAGACATCTCTGTCGCAGAGGATTGGTTAACACTATAAGCACTCCAACTGCCTTTGTCGTTAGACTGAACAGTAGACGTTAATCTATAACTATAAGCAAACATCGGAGCTTCTACAGAGACTCCTTTGCTATTCTGTACTCTAGCCATTCTTAACATCGTTAACCATTTCCTAGCTACACCTAATTGAGTAGAAGTAAATGCAAGTACTGCTTGTTGAGCGGTATCTCCATCTAATACTAAGACAAAGAACTGTGCTGTTTCAACAATCTCATTACCTTCTTTAGTATGGTACTTTCTAGTCTCAGGGTCTCTAGTACAACTGGATAGAATAGAAATGTCATGGTTAGCGTTTACAAGACCGCCACCTTTTTCTCTAGGAATCCATTCGATGTACTTTTTGTTATAAGCACAAGGAACTATTACGATACCTTTCTCTCCGTCGTAAGCTTCACCTGTAACAGTGTTGAACAGGTCGCCTGAACTAGCACCCGCTACATAGCTTCCGTTTTGTTTTTGTAGTTGTGGTGACATCGGTTGTAGAACTCTAATAAAGGGAATCGCAAAATCCTCTGTAGTAGTTTCTTCTAACCCTGTACCGCCTGACAATAAAGTATCGTCAAAAGTGCTTATAGAGGTTGAACTCTGTTCAGCTATCTCATTTTTTTCATCTGTCATAATATTAATCCTTTTTAATAATTGCTTTAGTACCAATATAGATACCAAAAGGCTCGGTTGGAATATCGTTCCCCTGTGTAAGTTGCTCTTTAACAAAAGCTTTTAACGTACTTGGGTGAACACTCTGACGTACTTCTGGTGATAATCCTCTGGATTGTAGGGCTGAAACAGTTTGTTCAACTACCTCACTTTCCTCACGTCCGAACTTTAAAAGAACTTCGTTCTTTATTAATCCTTCGTGTCCATTAGATATGAGCCAGTCATACGCTTTTTCTTGGTTTGCCTTAGATATATGGGCGTTATAGAACTCATTAATGTCGATTTTCTCGCCACTACTAAGTACTATTTGAGTTAATCCTGCTGATTGCATAGCATCAGGTAACTCTTGCTCCGAAGTCAAACGAAGTTCTTCTTTCTTAGCTTTAAGATTAGCTTCCAACTCTGCCACATCTGTAGCAAGTCTTAACTGTTTATTAGCCAAGGTCGAAACGGTATTAAGTTCTCCATCAGTAACATCATTAGTCCATTCCTGAACGTCTTTTGTACCGATTAAGTCCTCAAAAGTAGGTTTCTCAGTCATTTATTTCTCCTTTCTGGTTTAGGTCGATATCAACAGGGTAGTACATACCTTCCTGTCTATCCCATTTAAGGATACTATATCGCCCTCTGTTATAATATGCAGCGATAGAACACGCTACTCCAATTGCGGCGGGATCGCCAATCAATAATAAATAATCCTCCTCCTTATAGTCTTGTAGAACTTTTTTCATTCTACGGACTGAGGGAGCAGCACTAAGCATTATCTGTGTGTTAGAAGGTAACAAGACTTCAAAATCACCATACTGTCTAGCAGAGGCGATATTTCTTCCTTGTACTTCTTGTACAACATATACTGTCACTATTTTCTCCTTTCTTATTTCTAGTTACGTTTTAAATAATATATATGTGGAACGGCAAAGTAAAGCTATTACGTATATATACTTTTAAAAAGAAAAAGTTTATAGGAAAGTTATTTGTAAAACTACTAATATTACTAATAGACTAATATTGATATTAAATTTACCTAGTGTTTAACTGGTTTTATAGTTATTAGTTTTAGTAAAAACATTATTAAAACAGTTCGGTTCTATTAGAGGGCACAGGAAAAGATTATGCTTTGAGCTATAAAACAAGTAATTATAAGATATACTAGGGGCTAGAAATTAGAAAGTTAATATGAAATATAAGTTTAAAACAAAGCCTTACGAGCATCAGCTCGAAGCATTAAAAAGATCGTGGAATAAGAAAGAGTATGCTTATTTTATGGAAATGGGTACTGGTAAATCTAAAGTACTTATTGATAATATCGCCTTATTGTATGATAAGGGCGGTATAAATGCGGCTATCGTTATAGCACCTAAAGGTGTTTATAGGAACTGGTCTGAAAAAGAAATACCTACTCATATGCCAGACCATATAGAAAAGTATATAGGTGTGTGGACTCCTACTCCCAACAAAACACAAAAACATATGTTAATGAAACTGTTCGAAGTAACAGATGATTTAAAAATATTTATTATTAATGTAGAAGCTTTTAGTACTAAGAAAGGCGTAGCTTTTGTTGAGAAATTTATCTTAGCCCATAACGTATTAATAGCTGTTGACGAATCTACTACAATTAAAAACCCTAAAGCACAACGTACAAAGAATTTATTAAAGTTAGCTATTAATACTAAATACCGTAGAATCCTAACAGGCTTTCCTGTTACCCAATCACCCTTAGATTTATATAGCCAAAGTGCTTTTCTATCTACTCAGTTGTTAGGCTATACATCATTTTATTCATTTCAAAATAGGTATGCAAAACTTATTAATAGAAGTATGGGGTCAAGAACTTTTAGACAAGTAGTTGGTTATCAAAACTTAGAAGAACTAACTGATAATGTTGGTGAGTTTTCTTACCGTGTATTAAAGAAAGAATGCTTAGACCTTCCAGATAAAGTTTATCAGCGTAGGGAGGTAGAACTAACCCCCGAACAAAAGAAGGTCTATAAACAGCTAACAGATTATGCTATAGCTGAATTAGCTTCCCGCGAGATAGTTAGTGTTACTTCAGTACTTACACAAATATTAAGATTACACCAAGTAGTTTGTGGGTTTGTTAAACACGACCAAGGGGAAGAAGTAGAAATACCAAGTAACCGTTTAGATGAATTAGTTAATATATTACAAGAAGTACAAGGTAAAACTATTATTTGGGCGAATTACCAATTTGATATAAAAAGAATTTTAAAGAAAATACATGATATAGCAGGGGTTAATAGTGTAGCTACCTACTACGGAGAAACACCCGATGACGAACGACAAGAAGTAATAAGAAGATTTCAAGACCCCGACTCAGAATTAAAATACCTTATTAGTAATACTCAAACAGGTGGTTATGGTATTACTCTTACCGAAGCAAGTAATGTTATTTATTATAGTAACAACTACGACCTTGAAAAACGTTTACAATCAGAAGACCGTGCTCACCGTATAGGTCAAACAAATAAAGTAACCTATATAGATTTAGTTGCTAAAGGAACTGTAGACGAAAAAATTGTTAAAGCTTTAAGGAATAAACTCGACCTAGCACAAGAAGTACTAGGCGATGAGAAATGGAAAGACTGGATAGGTTAAGAAGCCTTAAACTCCATGATTCTTTTTAACATATCATCTCTATCAGACATACTTCCACCGTTTTGTTTACCTAATATTTGTTTAACAACTTCAGGATTCGTTTTTTGTAATTGCTGTAAACCAGAGTTCAACTGTCCACCGCTTTCTCTTCTTTGAGGTTGAGATAAACCAGACATAATCATCTCTCTTAACATATCAGTATCAGACATTCCTCCACCGTCTCCACGATAAAGAGGTCCACCCATATTAGCATACATTGGTCCACCCATATTGTAATCTAACGGTCCACCCATATTAGCATACATTGGTCCACCGTTCATAGCCATTTGAGGTTCTTGACCACCTTGAGCAGCAGACATTAACATAGCTTTAGCTGTATCTAACATAGCTATTGCACCGTTTATATCACCACCTGCTCTACCTACAACAGCTTCGGCTAACATACCTGCATCTTGTTCAGGGTTAGCTTGAGCTTGAGGTTCTTCCATAGGGGGTTGTCCTTGCATAGCCATTTCACCCATTCCTGGATCCATTGGAGGTTGTCCGCCACCCATTCCTGGAGGAGGTCCACCCATTGGAGGTTGTCCACCCATTGGAGGTTGTCCACCCATCGGAGGTCCACCCATAGGAGGTCCACCCATTGGGGGTTGTCCACCACCCATAGGTAATTGTTGTATTCCTGTTAATTTTTCATTCGGGTCCATATCTATCTCCTTGGTCGGAATCCCGCTTGGAATACCTGTGTTGTTAGTGTATCACTTTGTCCACCCATCGGCAACTGAGAAATACCTTGGTTTATACGTCCACCTCTATTTCTATTAAGAGGGGGAGTACTTATGTCGAGTAATCTAGGGTCTGACTTTCCATCGTTGCCACCAGCTCCTCCTATTGAGATAAAATCATCTCTACGCCTTGGCGGTCGTGGTGGTAGCTTTATAGGTGTCAAAATCGGTCGTGGTCCTGGAGTCGGTTCAAATCCTGGAGCTTGTCCAAACAATCTAGGGTCCATCATCATCGACCTATCGAAATTACTATCATTAGACGGCATTTCATAAGGTTGATAAGGGTTACGTAATTCTTCACCTGTATAGTAATTTACTGGTCCAGTTGGCGGCGGCGGCGGCGGCGGTGGCGGCGGTGGCGGCGGCGGTGGTGGAGGTGTGTATGGCGGATCATACGGAGGGTCTTCAGGCGGCATATACGGAGGCTCATATCCATCAATAGGTGGAAAATCTATCGGTGGAAAACCAATATCATCATACGGAGGCTCAAACGGAGGCGTAATAGGAGGAGAATCTATAGGCGGTACATCTACTGGAGGCGGATCAAAAATACCGTCAAAAGGGTTTCTATCAAACGGTGGTCTAAATATAGGATCATCCACAGGTGGAGGTGTATAAATAGGCTCATCATCAAAAGGTGGTCTAAATATAGGCTCATCTCTAAAGACAGGTGGCGGTGGTGTAAAGATAGGCTCATCATCAAATACTGGCGGTGGTGTAAAGATAGGCTCATCATCAAATACTGGAGGAGGTGGTGTAAAGATAGGTTCGTC
>ENA-OSJC01001840-OSJC01001840.1-marine-metagenome-genome-assembly--contig:-NODE-1840-length-16669-cov-11.665019_pt1 | contig 16669 bp, 17 predicted proteins | sample MGYA00237885_ERZ534234 | MGnify/ENA primary metagenome ERZ534234 (study PRJEB26413, sample SAMN06343907) | marine metagenome | isolation source: coastal waters | place: Atlantic Ocean: West Antarctic... | reverse complement strand
CTTGAAACCGCGATACCTTTTATTGCCATAATAAGAGACTCGCCTTCAACATAATTAAAGCTAATATTGAGGTTGTGCGGAACCCTTTTTTCAATATCACCATTTACGTATGTTTCTTCAATCTCAGTTAGCCCAGACAAAAGACGTAATTGTAACTTTTTTATATGAGCATTTTCTGTTTCCATTTCTTCCCTAGCAATTCTAAATGCTTCTCCCATCCCAACAATTTGATGGGTAGCTAAAGTGCCTGAGCGCATTCCTCTTTCGTGCCCACCACCATGCATTTGCGCCTCAATTCTGATACGAGGTTTACGCCTAACATATAAAGCGCCTACACCTTTAGGCCCGTAGGTTTTATGAGCCGAAAAACTCATGAGGTCTACAGGTAATTTTTTTAAATCAATGTCCACTTTACCTGTGGCTTGAGCCGCGTCTACATGAAAAATAATTTTTTCTGCTCTACATACTTTACCAAGTGCATCAATATCTTGAATCACTCCAATCTCATTATTAACCATCATTACTGATGCAAGGACTGTATCTGGCCTAATCGCATCTTTAAATTTTTTAATATCTATAAGGCCATCAGGTTCTGGTTGAAGAAAAGTTGTTTCATAACCCATTCGCTCCATTTCTCTAACAGCATCAATGACTGCTTTATGCTCAGTTGCAACACTAATAATATGTTTACCCTTAGAGGAGTAAAAGTTACTAGCACCTTTGATAGCTAAATTATTTGATTCCGTAGCCCCCGAAGTCCAAATAATCTCTCTTGGGTCTGCATTTACTAATTTTGCAACTTCATTTCTTGCATTCTCAACTGCTTTTTCAGCTGTCCAGCCATAAGGATGACTTCGTGAAGCTGGATTACCATAGCTTTCTGTTATGAATGGAATCATTTTCTCAGCTACCCTAGGATCAACAGGTGTTGTCGCAGAATAGTCCATATAGATTGGCATTACTTGTGTTTCATTTGTCATAATATTCCTTTTACCTTTTTAAGCTGCCATAGCAGTGAGTTGTTTTAATCTATTTACTTCTAGCTTTAAAGTTTCTACAAAAGACTCGACCTCGTATTTTTTTGTTTCTACTCCTAAACTAACCCTTAAAGCTCCTTGAGCTAATTCAGTCTCAATACCCATTGCCAATAGAACATGGCTTGCATCTTGGCTATTACTTGAACATGCAGAACCACTTGCAATTGCATATCCTTTTCTATCTAAAGCAGTTAGCAATGTAGATCCGTCAATGTTATTAAATGCAAAAAAAGTTGTATTACCCAACCTTTCAGTTTGCTCTGCAAAAATAACAGCACCTAATTCTTTTAATTTTTTTTCAAGAAGAAGGCGTTCTTGCTTCACTTCATTATTAATAATGACAACATTTTTTTGAACTCGTTCACATGCTTTACCAAAGCCTACTATAGCTGCTATATTCTCAGTTCCACTTCTCAGTCCTTTTTCTTGCCCACCACCCATAAGGTGCGGATATAGATCTATTTTCTTATTTAAGATGAGTGCTGCGGCTCCTTGTGGCCCATAAATTTTATGACTAGAAATAGTCATAGCGTCCACTCCTAGCACTTCAAAATCTACATTAATTTTACCAATTGCTTGAACTGCGTCTGTATGTATTTGAATATTATGAGATTTTGCCCAGTTTATGATAGCAGGCATATCTTGAATAACACCGGTTTCATTATTAGCCATCATGACTGACAGAAATGTAATATTTTTTTGTTCCTCATTGCTTAAAGCTGAGATATTTAATAAACCTTTGTTATCAACTGGTATTTGTGTGTTTTTAAAACCCATTGACTCTATTGATTTTATTGGCTCACTGACGCAGGGATGCTCTATCGTGCTGAAGCCAAAATGGCTATCAGGGTAAGATCTAGATATTCCGTGAATAATTGTATTATTGGATTCAGTTCCGCTTGATGTAAAAATAACTTGAGAGGGATGTGCATTTACCGAGTTCGCCACCCTTTCTCTCGCCTCTTCTATAGCTGTTTGAACATTCCTACCAAAACTATGGTTTGAAGAAGGGTTTCCTTGCTGGGAAGCTAAAAATGGCATCATAGTATCTAATACTTCAGGGTGAATTGATGTAGTAGCATTATGATCAAAGTAAATCATTTAAAGGCTCCTAACTTACTTTTATCTATATTAATTTTTTTTGGGGCAAAATAAATAGATTGTTCACCCACTTTGTTTTTTTGCTCATCAATTAGCTGAGCTAAAGTAAGGCTTTCTAAATAATCTAAAATTTTATGGTTAAGAGATGCCCATAAGTTATGAGTAATACAGCGCCCACCTTCGTGACAGTTTTCGTTTCCACCACATTTTGTTGCGTCTATCTGCTCATCTACTGATGTAATAATATCTTTTACCGTTAATGCCTTACAGTCGATTGCAGTTCTATACCCACCACCAGGACCACGAACACTGCTCACCAATCCCACGCGTCGCATACGGCCGAATAATTGCTCAAGATAAGAAAGTGATATAGATTGACGTTTACTAATCTCAGCAAGTGTTACTGGGCTGTCGGATTCATTAAGTGCTAAATCCAGCATTGCGGTAACAGCAAATCTACCTTTTGTAGTTAATTTCATAGAACGTATTTTATAATACTTGACTATTCTTATCAAGTATTAGATGTATTTATTTTTTTGAGGATTCTGCGATTGTGTTTTCAAGGTCAGCTATCATTTTTTCTTGTTTATTGACTTGTTTTATAAGTGATTGAATAGATTTTGTCATCGGATCTCCCTCATCCTTTCCAACTGCATATGGTCGAAATGAGTTAGCTTTATTTTCTGTATCTTGAACTATGCGAGCAGGGATACCAACAGCGACAACATTTTTTGGGATATCTTTAACTACAACAGCATTAGATCCAATTTTAGCCCCTGAGCAAATTGTGATTGGGCCAAGAATTTTTGCCCCAGCCCCAACTACCACTTTATTTTCAAGTGTTGGATGACGCTTACCTTGTTTCCATGAAGTTCCGCCCAGTGTAACCCCATGATAAATAGTACAATCATCTCCAATAACACTTGTTTCTCCAATTACAACACCCATCCCATGATCAATGAAGAAACGAGAGCCTATTATTGCGCCCGGATGAATCTCTATCCCTGTTAGAAAGCGGGAGATGTGAGAAATTAGCCGTCCTAACCAAAAAAGCTTAATTTTCCATACCTTATGAGCAATTCTATGAAAAAGTATTGCATGAACTCCAGGGTAGGTAGTTAAAATTTCCAAATAGGAACGTGCTGCCGGATCCCTTTCAAAAACAATAGATAAATCTTCTTTTATTTTTTTTAACATATTATTCTAATACTTACTTAGACAATTAATTATTATCTCACGAAATTTAAAACTTAGTCATTAAAGTCTGCTTCATATTATTTTAACTTTTTTTGAATCTCAGATAGAATGCCACGGAGAATATTTACTTCCTCTTTTTCCATTTGTGTTCGATTAAATAATAATCTCAGTCTCATCATTAAGCGATCTGCTTGTATTTTCTTTAAGAATCCAATTTCATCTAAAATTTCTTCGAGATGCCTATAAAAACCATTTTGTAAGTCATGGGAAACGTATTTTTTTGGAATCTGTTTTAGAATTTTATTTTTAATAGGAAGTTCACTCACCATTCTAATCTCATGGCAAACTATTTGAACTGCATGTGCAAGATTAAGTGAGGAGTATTTTGAATTTGCATCAATAAATCCTAGTGATTGGCAATGCTGTAACTCTAAATTTGACAGTCCATTCGTTTCATTACCAAAAATAATAGCAATTTTATTATTATTGGCTTCAGTAATAAGTTGTTTGGATAAATCGCGAACATTTTTATGGGGCTGTGTTAATTCTCTTTTACGCGCTGTGAATCCAATAACATGATTAATATTTTTCAACGCTGACTCTAGCGAGGTCACTAAAGTTGCATTTTGGAGTATGTCTTCCGCTCCACAAGCCAATGCTTCTGCATGCCTACTAGGAAAGTCTTTTGGGTTGACAAGGTATAAATCCAAGAACCCCATTGTTTTCATAGCTCTTGCAACAGAGCCTATATTTCCTGGATGACTAGTTTCACATAATACGATTCTGAACTGTTTTAAAAGATTTGATTTGGTCGACATCTGATTTCTCTGTAAAATGATATTTTACCAAGTCTAGGCAAGAATTATCCAATTAATTTTTTAGGTTTCTTATGCACCCAACATTAAATATTGCAGTTAAAGCCGCTCGACGAGCTGGTTCAATTATTACTAGAGCTTCAGAGGATATAGGATCCTTAACAATAAATGATAAAGGCTATAACGATTTTGTAACTGAAGTAGACCTAGCTTCTGAAAGAGAGATTATAAGGGTCTTAAAAGCCTCTTATCCTGATCATGCTTTTTTAGGTGAAGAGACAGGCCTTACTCATCAAGCAGATAATGTTTGGATTATTGATCCTCTAGATGGGACTACTAACTTTCTTCACGGATTTCCACAATATTGTATCTCTATTGCACTAGAAGAAAAGGGAGAGATTACTCAAGCTGTAATTTATGACCCCAATAGAAATGATTTATTTACAGCAACAAAAGGACAAGGTGCTTATTTAAACCAAAGACGCATGCGTGTTTCAAATAAATCTAAATTAAAAGAATCTATATTAGGCACAGGCTTTCCATTTAGAGATTTTCAACACCTGCCTGTATACCTTAAAATTTTTGAAGAAGTTGTCAAAGAAACTTCTGGTATTCGTCGCCCTGGATCAGCAGCACTAGATTTAGCTTACGTCGCAGCTGGTTGGTTTGATGGTTTTTTTGAAATTAATTTATCAAAATGGGATATTGCCGCTGGTGGATTATTAGTCACTGAGGCCGGAGGAATAGTCAGTGATTTTTCTGAAAAAGACGGATGGCTTGAATCTGGAAATATTGTAGCCGCTAACCCTAAAATTTATGACCCTTTGATAAAAATAATACAGTCACATATTACAGATGATCTAAATTAGTGATGATGGCCACCAGCGCCGTGAACATGTTTATGCCCAACTTCCTCTTCATTGGCTAAACGCACATCCTTGACCGCTGCTTTAAAAATTACCTTTTGACCAGCCCATGGGTGATTTCCGTCTACGATTACTTTGTCGTCCGTTATATCTGTTACTGAATAAACAATCACTTCTCCTGAGCTATCATCCCCTTCAAATTGCATACCTACTTTTAATTCTGCTTCAGGAAATGCACTTTTTGGTTCAACTTGAACTAACTCAGCATCGTATTCACCAAAAGCATCTGATGGCTCAAGACCTAATTCAATAGTATCTCCAATTTTTTTCCCATGCATAGCTTCTTCTACTTTTGGAAAAATATTATCATACCCACCATGAAGGTAAGCCACCGGCTCTTTGCTTGATTCTAGAATATTACCTTCAGCATCTTTCAGTTCATAAGTCATAGTTACAACAGTATTCATAGTAATTTGCATATTTAAAAAGCCTTATAAAGTTTTTAAAATTAATATTTTAACTTATTGATTCAGTCTAATTCTTTTTAGTTGTTAAATTCTTTTTTTGAATTTTATAGTTATTTGGTGTCAAGATGCTTGCTTTACTGTCTGTTAGAGTTTTTGGATAGTCTCGGCTGTAATGTAAACCTATACTTTCTTTTCTATTAATAGCTGAAATAACAATTAATTCAGATACTTGGAGAAGGTTTCTAAGTTCAATTAGGTTCGCAGAAATTTTAAAGTTTGTATAAAATTCACCAACTTCATCTCTCAACATATTTATTCTGTGTAGCGCCCTTGAGAGCCTTTTATTTGTTCTAACAATTCCAACATAATTCCACATAAATCTTCTTAATTCATTCCAAGTATGGGTAATTAAAACCTCTTCATCTGCATCCGTCACTCTACTTTCATCCCATTTGGGCAGGATATATTCATGGTGGAAATTATCTTTTAAAATATTTTCTGAAACAAGGTCTGCATACACTAAGCATTCCAAAAGTGAATTGCTCGCGAGACGATTAGCTCCGTGAAGCCCTGTATGTGCCACTTCACCAATAGCATAAAGTTGTTTTATATCTGTTTTACCTTGACGATCAATCATCAATCCGCCACAACTATAATGCGCAGCAGGTACGACTGGTATTGGCTCTTTAGTAATATCAATTCCCAAATTGAGACAACGTTTATAAATCATCGGAAAACGTTTTTGTATGAATGATTTGGTTTTTCCTGAGATATCAAGATAAACACAATCTAATCCTCTTTTCTTCATTTCGAAATCAATAGCACGAGCTACTACATCTCTTGGTGATAAATCCCCTCTCTTATCATAATGTTTCATAAACAAGTCACCATTTGGAAGTGTTAGCTTGCCACCTTCACCTCTTAAAGCTTCTGAGATAAGAAAAGAAGTATCTTTTGAATGGTATAAACAAGTTGGGTGAAATTGAACAAATTCCATATTTGCAACTCGGCACCCAGCCCGCCAACCCATGGCCAAACCATCTCCAGTACTTACATCTGGATTAGTTGTGTACAGGTAAACTTTGCTCGCACCGCCAGTAGCTAAGATTGTATTATTAGATTTTATTGTAAAAACTTTATTTGTTTTATTTTCAAGAATATAAGCACCTAAGCAAATATTTTGATCGGCTGTAATATTTATTTTACTTGATGTTATAAGATCAACTGCAATATGATCCTCAAATATATGTATATTTGGATGAGTCAAGACAGCTTCGATAAGTCTATCTTGAATTGCTCTGCCAGTTGTGTCGGCTACATGAGCAATTCTTCTATGAGAATGACCACCTTCTCGAGTTAGATGTAATTTTTTACTGTTTGCATCCTTTGTGAAACTAACCCCGGTTTTGGTTAGCCAATTTAGAGATTTTTGACTATTTTCTACAACAAATTTTGTCACTTCGGGATCACATAGACCAGCCCCGGCTATTTGTGTATCGCTAATATGAGATTCTGGAGAATCATCATCCGAAATAGGCACAGCAATACCGCCTTGAGCCCAATGACTTGAGCTATCAGCAAGTTTGCGTTTACTAATTATCGCAATTTTTTTATGGTCAGCTAATTTTAGCGCGGTGCTTAAACCGGCTAATCCACTTCCAATTATTAAAACATCAAAATTAAACATAAATCTTATAAACTTAAGGAACTTAAAATATATTCTATTGGTCTCGCTATTGTAACCATAATGCTTTAAAAAAATAAATTTTATTTGAAAGTGATTATATATATGAACACATTAAAAGTTATAGCCGCAAGTAGTCATGTGTACAATGTTAAAGAAAATACTAATGTTGAAGATAAATTAATGGAATCTCGTCCAGTAAATCCAGACAGAGCAGTTGATCAGAAGCTAGTTGAGAAAGCCCAGAAAGGGGATAAAAAAGCTTTTGGTATGTTGGTAGAAAAATATCAGCGAAGGTTGAATCGTTTGCTATCTAGAATGGTAAGGGACCAGTCTGAAATTGAAGATATTGTTCAAGATTCATTTATTAAAGCTTATCGAGCAATTAATAATTTTCGTGGTGATAGTGCTTTTTACACCTGGTTGTATCGAATAGGAATTAATACTGCAAAAAATCATTTAGTAAAGCTTGGAAAAAGACCAAAAGCTATGAACGAAGTTGAAATCGAAGAGATTGAAAATTTCGAAGATGCACCAGACTTAAGAAATCACGAGACCCCAGAGAGTACAATGATGAGTAGTCAAATAGTAGCATCTGTTAACCAGACTATTGAGGCTTTACCTAATGAATTAAAAGAAGCAATTTCCCTCAGAGAGATGGATGGATTAAGCTATGAAGAAATTGCTGACTTAATGAATTGTCCTATAGGTACAGTTCGTTCAAGAATCTTTAGAGCGCGTGAAGTTATTGCTGAAAAACTTAAACCATTAATTGAAACTACAAGTAAGCGTTGGTAGTTAAGGAAGGAATATTATTATGAATGAAAAGTTATCATCTTTGTTTGATAATGAATTAGAAAGCCATGAAATTGATGAACTTCTAATCCAATCAAACAGGCAAATGAAAAAAAATAATTGGTCGTATTATCAATTGACTCGAGATGTTATTCAAAAGAATCATCTTGGCTCTGATAATTCAACAAAAAATATTATGGATGCCATTGAAAAAGAGCCAACACAGTTAGGAGGCTTTGGTCAACCTAAAGATAACTCTTTAGAAAGTAAGTCAAGCTATTGGCCCATAGCAGCATCTTTTGCTGCATTATTTGTCATAGGCCTAACAGCTTTGAATCTTACAGAATTTAAGTCTGTTGATTCTGTAACACTGGTAGAAGCAGATATACCAACTGACTTAATTAATGATCATTATGCAAGCGCATCTTCAAATGTTAACTTTTTTATTCAAGCAAACTATAGAAAATAATATATGATTCATCGCCTATTATTTATCTGTTTTTTATTCTCCTTTATCAATATAAGCCATAGTAATGACGACCCTTGGTTAATTATTGATAAAGCAGCAAAAGCAACAAAGCTCTTAAATTACAAAGGGGTCTTTCATAGCCAGCACAATAAAGAAATTAGATCTATAGAGATAACCCACGCAACAAATGACGATCAAGAATTTATTAAAATGAATGTTTTAGACGGCTCACCAGGAGAAGTTTTATCCCAAGGTAAAACTATTTACGTTTACAACACAATAGAAAATAATGTAATTATTCAAAAAAGGAAACAACAAAGACTATTTCCAGCTATTTTTCCTGGTAATACAGATGTAATTAAGAATTTTTATCGTTTAAGCGTTGGAAAAAATCAACGAATTGCAGGAAGACTTTCTCAGTCAGTAGTTTTGAGCCCAATTGATAATTTTAGGTATTCCTATCATTTTTGGCTCGATAAGAAAACTTCCTTACCTCTAAAAATGGTTGTAATAGATCAAGCTGAAAACATTATTGAGCAGTCCTCCTTTACGCAAATTAAAATGATTAAAGATAAAAATTTAGATTGGTTTAAGCCAGAAGTCGATCCATCAAAAAATTATATATTCAACGATAAAGTAGTTGGGGAAGGTATCGTTAAAGAACCATTTTGGACTATGAAAAAACTTCCCCCTGGATATAAAGAGATTGATTTTATTACCAAACGCATACCTGGATTAAACATCCTTAGCCATCAATTAGTTTTTTCAGATGGACTGTCATATCTATCTTTGTTTATAAAGCCAATTGCCCGTGGACAGAAGCCTAAAGTGGGACATGTAAATTTAGGGGTGAATAATATTTGTGCCAGATACCATAACGGATATCAAATTATGGCTGTAGGATCAGTGCCATTAACTACTTGTAATAATTTTAGTGAATCTATAGAATTTTAAAAATATAATATAAGAAGAAGCTATAGTTATAAGTAATAGATAAAGAATTTGCTGAAGTCAGCAGAAAAGTAAAATTAGTCATTAAAGTAGAATTACTTGTTAAAGACATGTTTATTGCTTTATGGAATTCCTTTATTATATTTTATTTGGAGGAATGATAGCTTCTAAATACTTTCTTGAGGTTACCAATGACTTAGTCGTATTTTTTGGAGGAGCTATAGGATTCTTAATGGGAATAATTCTATTAAAATTTATAACAGCTCAAAATCACACCAAATTGTTTAGCGAAGCAATTTTAGCAAAAATAAATTAAATTTATAAAAGGGTATAAAAAATATGAAACGTTTAAACTTTATTTTTATTTTTGTATTATTGGTATTTTTTAATAATTTAAATGCTATTGATTTACCTGATTTTTCTGTCATTGCAGAGGAGCAAGGCGACACTGTAGTTAATATTAGCGTTATTAATGAAAGCCAATCGAATCAAAATATAAATTTAAGTAGAGAAGACCAGCAGTTGCAAGAGTTTTTTAAAAGATTTGGTATTCCTGGCTTTCCAGGAATGACACCTCCAGGAGGGGATCGACAAAAAAAACCAGCTTCCGGAACAGGTTCGGGTTTCATTATAGAAAGTGATGGATACATTATAACTAATGCGCATGTAGTTTTTCAAGCAGAGACAGTAGTTGTTAAATTAGCAGATAAGCGTGAATTTAATGCAGAAGTCATAGGTTTAGACAGAAGAACAGACGTTGCTTTACTTAAAATCAAAGCTAATAACTTACCTAAAGTAACTTTTGGTAATTCTGATCTAATTAAAGTTGGTCAGTGGGTTGCTGCAATTGGATCGCCATTTGGTTTAGAAAATACAATGACAGTAGGCATTATTAGCGCTATTAATCGAGCACTTCCTCAAGAAAATTTCGTACCATTTATACAGACAGATGTTGCCATTAATCCAGGAAACTCTGGAGGGCCTCTTTTTGATACTAAAGGCCATGTTATTGGAATAAATTCACAGATTTATAGTAAAAGTGGAGGGTCTATGGGGCTTTCTTTTGCAATCCCTATTGATGTTGCTATCAACGTAGCTGAACAATTAAAATTAAATGGAAAGGTTATTCGTGGATGGCTGGGAATTGTAATTCAAGAAGTTACAAAAGAATTATCTGAGTCGTTTGGCATGAAGAATATTAAAGGCGCTCTTGTTGCAGGTATTGAGAAAAAATCTCCCGCAGCGATGGGTGGCTTACTTCCGGGTGACGTAATATTAAAATTTAATAAAAATATTATTAATAAATCATCTGATTTACCAAGATTTGTTGGAGCCACAAAGCCTAACGCAACAGTTCCGGTTGAGATTTTAAGAAAAGGTAAAGTTATTTTATTAAATATTAAGGTCGGCACAATACCATCTCAAGAGAAGGTCGCAGATTTAAAAATTGAAAAAAAATCTAATAAATTTAATCGTATTGGGTTAGCTTTACGAAGTCTATCAGCACAACAAAAGAAACAAATCGGTGGAAGAAATGGCTTTTTAGTAGCAGACATTAAAGGAGCTTCATTAGCTGCAGGAATGATGAAAGGAGATATTATTTTGGTAGTAAATAATACCCCTGTGAAATCAATCCAAGCCTTTAATAACGATTTAAGAAAAATAACCAAAGGAAGGGTTATTGCTATCTTGCTTTATCGAAATGGCGATACTCTTTTTGTTCCAGTTAAGGTAGGAATATAATTTTTTTTAAAAACTATATTCAATAGGGTAAAATCACATCTTAATAAAGGCGCATTTTGCGCCTTTATTTTTTTAAACATACTTTTTCTATGAAAAAAATAAGAAACTTTTCTATTATTGCCCACATTGATCATGGCAAATCTACTTTGGCTGACCGCATCATTCATTATTGTGGCGGCCTTGCAGACCGTGAAATGGAGGAGCAGGTGTTAGACTCTATGGATCTTGAGCGAGAAAGGGGCATCACTATTAAAGCCCAAACTGTTACCTTAAGCTATCAGTCGAAAGATAAAACTGTATATACATTAAATTTGATTGACACTCCTGGACATGTGGATTTTTCATACGAGGTCAGTCGCTCTCTAGCCGCATGTGAAGGAGCTATTCTAGTTGTAGACTCTTCTCAGGGCGTAGAAGCTCAAACCGTAGCAAATTGCTATACAGCCCTCGATCAAAATTTAGAAGTTTTCCCTGTGTTAAATAAAATTGATCTTCCATCAGCAGACCCCGACAGAGTTAAAAAAGAAATTGAAGACGTTATTGGTATTGATGCTCAAAATGCAATTCTTTGCTCAGCAAAAACTGGTATTGGAATTGAAGAAATATTGGAGGCAGTCGTTGATCGCATTCCTCATCCAATGGGAGAAATTAACAAACCATTAAAAGCAATTATTATTGATGCTTGGTTTGATAACTATGTTGGTGTTGTAATGCTGGTAAGGGTAGTTGATGGCCAATTACAACCAAAAGACAAAATTCATCTCATGGCGACATCTTCAGAATTTATCTGTGAGCAAGTTGGTGTTTTTACTCCAAAAGCTCTAAACAAGAAATTATTAGCTGCGGGCGACGTCGGCTTTGTTATATGTGGAATAAAAGAATTAGATAACGCGAAAGTCGGAGATACAATTACACTATCAAATAACAAGGCGACCGAGGCATTCCCAGATTTTAAGGAAGTAAAGCCTCAAGTGTTTGCTGGACTTTACCCAATTGAATCAAATCAATTCGAAGCTCTAAGGACAGCACTTGAAAAATTAAGGTTAAACGATGCCTCATTACATTTTGAACCTGAAAACTCAACTGCTTTGGGTTATGGTTTTAGGTGTGGTTTCCTTGGATTGCTTCATATGGATATTATTCAAGAGCGACTTGAGCGCGAATACGAAATGGATCTAATAACGACTGCACCAACCGTTATATATGAATTATTATTGAAAGATGGTGAAACTAAATTAATTGAAAATCCATCAAGATTGCCTGATTTATCTGTAATAGAGGAAATAAGAGAGCCAATCATAACTCTAAAAGTCCTTTTACCTAACGATTATGTGGGGCCAGTGATGACCCTAACAAATGAGAAAAGAGGGATCCAAAAAAATATGCAATATTTGGGCAGGCAGGTCATGATTACTTGTGAAATTCCTTTAAGTGAAGTTGTCCTTGATTTTTTTGACAAACTTAAATCAATCTCTAGAGGTTATGCCTCAATGGACTATGAGTTTTTAGAATTTCGGCCTTCAGATTTGGTTAAATTAGATATCATGGTGAATGGTGAAAGAGTAGATGCCCTTTCTTTAATTGTTCACCGTGGAAATAGTATCTACAGGGGTAGAGAGTTAGCATCAAAGATGAGGCAGCTCATACCTCGCCAAATGTTTGATGTTGCAATTCAGTCTGCAATAGGGGCTAACATTATTGCTAGAGAGACTGTTAAAGCGATGCGCAAAAATGTATTGGCAAAATGTTATGGTGGCGATGTATCTAGAAAAAGAAAATTGCTAGAAAAACAAAAGAGAGGTAAAAAAAGAATGAAGCAGATTGGTAATGTAGAAATTCCTCAGGAAGCGTTCCTTGCAATTTTAAAGGTGGACGAAAAATGATGTTTGTAAAGTTATTGATGGCGGCAACAGCAATCACAGGACTAATATACTTTGTTGACTTTTTAATTCTTAAAAGAATTCGACCAAAAAAACAAAAACCTTCATTAATTATTGAGTATGGAAAAAGCTTTTTCCCTGTCTTACTTTTAGTATTTGTTATACGTTCTTTTATTATTGAGCCTTTTAAAATCCCATCAGGGTCGATGATGCCGACCCTAATTGCAGGAGATTTTATAGTTGTTAATAAGTTTGCTTACGGCATACGTCTTCCAGTATGGAATAAGACATTAATAAAAGTTGGAAAACCAAATCGAGGAGATATTTTTGTTTTTCATTACCCAAAAGATCCTTCAATTGATTACATAAAAAGAGCTATAGGAATGCCTGGAGACGAGGTTAGGTATAAAAATAAAAACCTATTTATTAATGGAGAACTTGTAAGTCAAATTTTCCATGAAAAATACTCTTACAACTTTAATGATACTGACATCATGTACGCTAAAGAATTTATTGAAACTCTCGGTGATTCTAAATATTCCCTATTAGTCCATGACATACCTAGTAAGGACTATAAATTTAATGTTCCAGAAGGACATTATTTTGCAATGGGAGACAATCGTGATAACTCATCAGATAGTCGTGTTTGGGGATTCGTGCCCGACGAATTATTGGTTGGAAAAGCATTTTTTATTTGGCTTAATTTTTCTCAATTTAATCGAATAGGAACCTGGCTTAAATAGTTAAATATGGATAATAGACAAATTGAACAAATAGAAAAGATTCTTAACTATCATTTTAATGATAACAATCTATTAGAGCTGGCTCTAACTCACCGAAGTTTTGAAGGGAAAAATAATGAGAGGTTAGAGTTTCTGGGCGATAGTATTTTAAATTTCATAATTGCTGAATTATTATTTCAAAAATTTACTTTATTGCCAGAGGGTGATTTAAGTCGTTTACGCTCTCAATTGGTTAAGTCTACGACACTAAGTGAAATAGGTATATTATTGAAATTAGGTGATTACTTAAGACTTGGTGAAGGCGAGCTAAAAAGCTCTGGATGGAGAAGGCCTTCTATTTTGGCTGACTCAGTTGAGGCTATTATAGGTGCTGTATTTATTGATGGTGGAATAAGTGCTGCAAGTGACTTAATACTAGCTTGGTTTAAAGATAGAATTGATTCAATAAATCCTGATAATATTCAAAAAGATTCAAAATCAGTTTTACAGGAACTACTTCAAGCCAAAAAAATTAATTTACCGGATTATAATATTGTCTCAATTGATGGCGAAGCACATTGTCAGCATTTTAGAGTGAGTTGCTCAATTCCAAAATTAGGATTAAGTATTGAAGGCGATGGGTCTAGTAGAAAAATTGCAGAACAGTGTGCCGCAGAAGATATGTTAGAAAAGTTAAAAAAAGATACTAAGTTATGAAAAAAAGATGTGGAACGATTGCTATAGTAGGGCAACCAAATGTTGGAAAATCAACATTATTAAATTATTTTTTAGGCACAAAATTAAGCATAACATCACGAAAAGCTCAAACAACCCGTTATCAATTATTAGGTATACATACAACGCCTGAAACACAATATATTTTCGTAGATACCCCAGGGTACCAAATAAAACATCTAAACACGCTCAATAAAAATTTAAATAAAACAGTAAAACATGCTTTACAAGATGTAGATGTTATTTTATTTCTAATTGAACCACGACAAATGACCGAAGTTGATGAAAAAATATTACAAATGATCCCTAAAGAAACACCAATCATTCTTGTAATCAACAAAGTTGATTGCCTTAAAGATAAAACAAAGCTTTTAGAATTAATCCAAGTATTTAAAGAGAATGATCGATACAAAGAGATCATCCCAACAAGTGTGAAGAAAAAAAATAATTTAAAGGAGCTTTTGGAAAGTACTCGTGAGTTTCTTCCTGAGCAAGAATTTATTTATGAAGAAGATCAAATTACAGATAAAAATGAACGATTTTTGGCAGCTGAAATAGTCAGAGAAAAGATTTTCAGGCTCACTGGTCAAGAGCTTCCTTATTCTATTGCTGTAGAAATAGAGAAGTTTGAACATGAAGGCAATGTTCGAAGAATATTTGCTGCCATCATAGTTGAAAGAGATTCCCATAAACCTATGATTATAGGTAACAAAGGGATAAGGTTAAAAGAGATATCAACAAGTGCACGGATTGATATGGAAAAACTTTTTGGTGGAAAGGTATGGCTTGAAACTTGGGTAAAAGTCCAAAAAGGTTGGTCGGATGATTTAAGAGCATTAAAGTCACTTGGGCTATAAGAAATGGCTTCTTCAACATTAAAACAAGAAAATCAAGATATTTATATTCTTCATACATATCCCTTTAAAGAAACAAGCCTGATTGCCGAGCTGTTTTGTAAAAATCATGGCAGAATTCCAGTTGTGGCAAAAGGGGCAAGAAGGCCAAGATCTTCTTTGAGGGGAATGCTTCAGTCATTTCAATTGCTTCAAGCGACATGGTCTGGGCGTGGAGAAATAAAAACTTTGCATAATATTGAATGGTGCGATAAATTTCTTCAGGTTGATGGCAATGCATTAATATGTGGATTTTATATAAATGAATTAATAATGAGACTATTGCCCAGGGAAGATGCCCATAAGACACTTTTTGATTTTTATCATCACACAATGAAGGTTTTAGCTGAGGGGGTTAATCTTGAAGTTGCTTTAAGAAGGTTTGAGTTAAGATTTCTTCAAGAATTGGGTTATGAAGTGCCTTTAAAGGAAGATGAAAATGGTGAATTAATTATTTCAGATAAGGTTTATATATATGAAGCTGAATATGGACCATCTGACAGATCAAAAACTAATAATGGAGTAAAAATTTCTGGCCAAACTCTCTTAGATATGGCGCAAGATGACTATAAAGATGATAATACTCAATTACAAAGTAAGCAGCTAATGCGCTATTTGATCAGTCATTATCTAGGAGATAAGCCATTGAATTCAAAACAACTTTTTACAAATTTGCAAGGAAATTAAGGGTATGCTACTTGGTGTAAACATAGATCATATAGCGACAATTAGGCAAGCTAGAGGCACGGATTATCCAAGTGTGGTTAAGGCCGCGCTAGATGCTGAAAAAGCAGGCGCTGACAGTATTACATTGCATTTAAGAGAAGATCGAAGACATATGCAGGATAAAGATTTGTATGATTTGAAACCTTTATTGACTACAAGAATGAATCTTGAGTTAGCTCCAACTGATGAAATGATCAAGATTGCATTGGATGTAAAACCACAAGACGTTTGCTTAGTTCCAGAAAGAAGAGAAGAAAGAACTACAGAAGGAGGCTTGGATGTTATAAATAATTATGATTTACTTAAAGATGCCTGCGATCGTTTAGCTTCCATTGGTACAAGAACTTCACTTTTCATAGCTCCCGATATAAAACAAATTGAAAAGGCTATTATGATGAATGTACCAGTTATCGAAATTCACACTGGTCATTATGCAAACCTTGAAGATACAGATTCTAGAACAAAAGAACTTACAAAAATTAAGAATGCAGTAGATTTTGCAAATAGTGCAGGTTTGATAGTGAACGCTGGTCATGGGCTTCATTATAAAAATGTACAAGAAATAGTAGCAATTAAAGATATTAAAGA
>ENA-OSJC01001838-OSJC01001838.1-marine-metagenome-genome-assembly--contig:-NODE-1838-length-16683-cov-3.794653_pt1 | contig 16683 bp, 17 predicted proteins | sample MGYA00237885_ERZ534234 | MGnify/ENA primary metagenome ERZ534234 (study PRJEB26413, sample SAMN06343907) | marine metagenome | isolation source: coastal waters | place: Atlantic Ocean: West Antarctic... | reverse complement strand
GGTGCTGTTCATAAATGGCTTTGTGGCCCGAAAGGGACATCCTTTTTATTTGTAAAAAAAGAGTATCAGAGTACTATGAAACCAGTTATTTATAGTTGGGGAAAGGATGGAGATGATCCGGAAGAATCAGAATTTTTACAAGATTTTCAGTGGCAAGGAACTAGAGATATGTCAGCTTTTTTATCTATTCCATTTACGATTGAATACTATAAAAATAACATACAACCAACTCAAAAAAAATGTCTTGAATTAAATTTGTATGCTTATGAACAATTTAAAAAAACTTTCAATACTGCCCCATTATCATCAGGATCTAAATGGCTGGGGCAGATGGTTGCACATCCATTACCTAAAAATATAAATATAGATACTAAAATAATTCTATTAAATAAATATAAAATAGAGGTCCCTATTTTTAAATGGAATAACCAGAGTTTTATTAGAACTTCTATACAAATTTATAATGACAAAAATGATATAGATTATCTAATGAGTGTATTACGAACTATTAATTAACTTTTAGATAGGTAAATTATTTATTTGTGAAATATTTAATAATAATACAGCTCTTTATTTCTTTAAGCTACGCTCAAAGAATACAACTGTTCACTAAAACAGATGATATCTTTACATCTGCGAACCGCTTTTCCATAAAAAATCGAAAAGTTATTTTTTTTGAAGACAATTTAGTTCTAATGACTGTCCCTGTTAAAAACCTTGTTGAAGTGCGTTATTCCGAAAAATCATATTCTTATATTGGTACCCCTTGCATATATCTTGGAGCTATTGCGCTTGCGGCAACAACTGTTAGTGCTGTCGCTGGTCATTTAGACGCAATCCCGGACCAAGAATTGTATATTGGAGTTGTTGGTGGGGTTTTATTGTATTACTCAGGTAAGTTATTAAAACTTTTGGGAGGGAGATTTGGCAGTGATATAGTCTATGCAGATTTTGATCATTTGGATCGCTCCACTAAAAATTTGATTTTAGAGTCAATTAGCTTAGATATGCAGAAAAAAGAGAAACAAAGTCAGTTTATGTATGGGCCTGAAGGGAAGAAAAAAGAGTTGAAACTTTCATGGGAAGGAAAAAAACCGTGGAAGAAAAAATATAAGCCTAAAAGAAAAATCATTCGATTTTCTTTTTTTTAAACAACCTGTATGCAATGTATCATTTCTGCTTTAAAGGCAGAGTCAGTTCCTCTTATACTTTTTTATAAATTGGAAAAAAATAATTCATTTTCGTTTCCATTTTATAAAAAAGATGACTTATGCTTACTTATTGTTGGAGTTGGAAAAAAAGAAATTGAAAAACGAATTTTTGAAGTTTTAGATAGGTATAATGAAAGAGTTATTCAATTTATAAACATAGGAATAGCTGGAAGTCAGAGGGGATTTTCCGAAATAGGGAATATTTTTTTGATAAATAAGATTATTGATCAAGAATCCAAAAAAAATTACTTTCCAGATTTAATTATAAATTCAAACCTGGCAGAATCTTCTATTACAACAGTAAGAAGTAGTGTCTCAGATGGCGGAAATTCTTATAATACTTTAGTGGATATGGAAGCTTCAGAAATTTATAAAGTATGTTCAAAAAGAATATTAACTCACCAAATATCATTTATTAAAATTGTCTCAGATTATATGGATAGTGGGGTTTATTCACTTGATAAAAAAAGTGTTAATCTGTTAGTCTATTCAAAATTAAAGGAAATTAATAATTATTTAGAAAAAATTAAAAAAGTTGGAGATTTAATTGTTCCAATCTTATCTGATATTGATTTACAATGGATTGAAAGAACAAAACATGTACTAAAATTGACAGAAACTCAATACCATCAATTAATCTCTTGTTCAAAAAGCTATCGTTTAAAAAATCCAAATAAAATATTGGATGATACTATGGTTATAAAACCATCTTCGAAATTCGAAAGAAATAATACCTTAAAGGCTATTTGTGAAAATCTTTCAGCCTAATTTTTCTCATATATACATAGAAAATCAAGCTAAAGGTTATCCATTAACTAAAATAGCACTTCAAAAATTTTCAAAGTCTAAAATTATTGAAGTCGAGCACTACAAAGATATATTCAATAAGGTAGGGCAAGATTTTCAAATTCAAAAATCTTCAATGAAATTGATTCTTGCAAAAAAGACAGAACCCTTTCTATATCCTGCTTCAGAAATGGTTCAAGAATTTGGATCTCCAAATGTTTTTTATAATACTCCTATTTTAAACTGCTTATACAATTGTGATTATTGCTTTTTACAAGGAATGTATAGCTCTGGAAATATGGTTATTTTTGTTAATGAAGATGATTTTATGGATTCTATTAAGAAAAAAATGGAACTACTAGATGTTCTCGTTAACCCTATGATCGTTTCTATTTCATATAATACAGATATCTTGGCTATGGAGAATATTATCCCAATGGCATCAAGGTGGATTGAATTTGCGAAAACACAAAAGGATTTAATCATTGAAATAAGGACTAAAAGTGCTCTTTTTTCATTGATAAATAATATTAATCCTTCAAAAAATATAATCCTAAGTTGGACTCTTTCACCAGAAGTGGTTGCTAAAGAATATGAATCAACCTCTCCTCCTTTTAGAAGTCGACTCCTTTCAGCAAAAGCCGCATTAAAGAAAGGTTGGCCAGTTAGGTTGTGTTTTGATCCAGTGATACTATTTGATGGATGGTATGATGTTTATAATGATTTTTTTAATGAAGTTTTTAATGAAATAGATCCAATTAAAGTTCGAGACGTCACAGCAGGTGTTTTTAGAATGAATAAAGACTTTTATAAAAGAATTAAAAGAAGGGAACCATCCTCAAAACTATTCTATGATAATTATGAAGTGAATAATGGTGTCGTTACAATTGATAAAAAAAAGAGAACCGATTCTTTGAGTAAACTAAAAGAATTATTGACAAACTTTATGCCTGAAAGTAAAATTTCAATTTGGGGAGAATAAGATAATGTTTAAAAAAGTTAGTTAAAATCTATTTTTTCGGAGTTGTTTCTTTTCTTGTTTGACTTCAAAATTCATATATAAAAAAAGGTTAAGACCATGACATTTAAACTAGTATTATTTACTATAGCTATAATTTTTATTATTGGTTCTCTTATTCTTGCCTTATGGTATAGGATGTATGAAGATAAAAATAATTAATTTTTTTAGGGAAAAATGTTTCAATTTCAGATAGTATTAAAATATTAAAAATCAAAAAATAAGTTTTGGTAAAAAAAATAATATTTATTTTTATAGTATCATTCCTTTATGGATTTGATCAAAATAGTAAAAATATTTCGAAATCATTTATTACTTTTGCGGGGGCCAAGTTTAATGTTCTACAAAATGGAAGTACTCCGAAACGTTATATTTGGATTCACGGGGATGAGAAAACGGCTCAATTAGCATTGGAATATCATATCAAGAATTATGAAGGAACTGCTTTTTTTATTGAGAATGAAAATAGAGAGATTGCATATAAGACCACTATTATTGATCCAAATAGGCTCTTTTCTAGAGATGGAGCATACTACGCATTAAGAAAATTTCAACCAGGTTGGCCCCCAGGCTCTTTAAAAAAATCTTTAGATGAAATAGATGAAGATAGAGAATCTTTTTTAAATGTTTTAATGCCTTCTAAAGAAGGTCTTCTGATAGCTGTCCATAATAATTTTAGAGGGTATAGTGTGAAAGATGAAGAGTCTAAAAGTCAACAGATTTCTATTAAAATAAAACAAAATCCTAGAGATTTTATTATCTGTACAAATTTAGGTGATTTTGAAAAGTTATCTAAAGGACCATTCAACATTGTGTTACAAAACAAGTTTCCTGTTAAAGATGATGGTAGTTTATCATGGGAGGCTTTGCGAAGAGATATTAGATATTTAAATGTCGAAACTAGATTAGGTTATCTATCACAGCAAAAAAAAATGTTGCAATTTATTGAAGAGACTTTGAACTAATGGCTTCTGTATTTAATCGAATTTTAAAATGGATGCCATTTCTTTTATTTCTATTGCTCCTTATGGTAGATCGAAATAACCTATTTCATGTTGTTGGATATATATTTATACTATTTTTATATACATCTATCATTATCATAAGAGTTTTATATGCAAAAAAAGATTGGCATAAAGAGTTTAATAGCGATCAACTAGATAAAAATAGATCAATAAAAAAAATGAGTGATCTTCAAAATAAAATCAAATAAGAATTATTTAACTTAACATATTTTATTCAAATAGGAGTTAAAATGGAAAAAATAGATCTAAGGAGTCTTATTATCGGAATATTAGGCTCAACGCTTATATTCATTCTGCTTGGTGCTGATGAACTAGAATTACAAGAAGGTAACCTTGGTGATATTACGGTCAATTCCATCACTATTCGCGATGATGGACATGGTGGCTTTATTACTGCATATAATCAAGATCAAAAGAGGACTTTATATTTAGGAACGGGTAAAGAAGAGAATGGTTATGTTCAAACATATAATAAGTACGAACAACCAACTTCGTATATTGGTTCTAATCGAGACATGGATGGTATTATTGTTTTAAATGATAGATACGGGGGCTTAGGTTTTAGCCAATCTGGTAAAGAATGAAAATCGGTGTCATCTTTGTAATTTTACTTCTTTTTGCTTTTCTTAAAAATAGAGAGAGGCTAGAGAAGTATAAGGATGAATAAGTCACCATTTGCAATTTTATTTTAATGTACTTGCAATTTTATTTTATGTAATTTTCAACCTCAACTAAACTTAAAAAAAAACTTAATAAATATGAAAAAAGTAAACATTGCTCTATTTGGATTTGGAAGAATAGGCCGAAACATTTTCCGCCTAGGCTATGATAACCCAAAATATAATTTTGTTGCAATTAGTGATTTTGGTTCTTTAGAAGCACTTCATTATTTGCTTGTAAGAGATTCAGTTCATGGCTCAATGAAAGATGAAGTTGTATTAGATGGAAATTATCTTAAAGTCAAAGATCAAAAAGTTCGTGTGATAAGTGGTGGAAAGCCTGGTACAATACCATGGGATATCTATGATGTTGATATTGTTATTGATGCGACAGGTCGTTTTCTTAAAAAAGAAGATCTAGCATTACATCTAAGTTCTGGTGCTAAAAAAGTTTTTACTACAAGGAATCCACAAGAAGCAATAGATAGGTATGTTATACCAGGTATTAATGATTCTTCTATTAAATCTTCCGATAAAATTATTTCTACAACTTCATCGACAACCCAAGTTTTAGCATTGATGGTTAAGATGTTAGATGAATGTTTTGGATTAGAAAGGGCAATGATGACAACAGTTCATGCTTATACTGCAGATCAACCTTTAGCAGATGCTGCAGGTTTAGATCTAAGAAGAAGTCGATCGGCTGCAGAAAATATCATTCCTAACTCTACATTTGCTCCATCTATTGTAGAAGCAATTATGCCAAAATTCAAAGGTAAGTTAGATGGTATTGCTTTTAATGTTCCGGTACCAAATGGATCTTGTGTCGATTTAACTACAGAACTTAAAAATATACCAACGGTTGAAGAGGCAAATAAAGCAATTAAAGAATATTCTGAAAATTCCTTAAAGAACATTGTGGGTTATACTGAGGATCCGATCGTTTCAAGTGATGTAAGTGGTCGTGAAGAGACAATGGTTTTTGATCAGAAAGCAACAATGATAACAAATGATGCGCTTCTTAAGACATTATGCTGGTATGATAATGGATGGGGATTTTCTAAAAGAATTTTAGACGTAATAAATGCATATTCAGAATTGGAGAAAGAATAGTGAAAGTAGCAATTAATGGTTTCGGACGCATCGGTCGTTCGGTTTTTCGTATTTTAAATTCAAAACCAAATGTTGATGTGGTCGCAATTAATGACATTTTTGATAAAGGAGCATTAACGTACCTTCTGAAATATGATACTGTTATGGGGAGATTTCCAGAATCTGTTACATTGGAAGGGGATATCTTAAAAACAGAAAGTCAGCAAGTTAAACTTATTGCTGAAAGAAACCCTGAAGCTCTTCCTTGGGGAGAGATGGGAGTAGATATTGTTATTGAATCTACAGGAATATTTCGTCAAAAATCCCAACTTGAAAATCACTTAAAAGCGGGGGCAAAACGTGTCATCTTAACTGTCCCAGCTAAAGATGAAATTGATTATACAGTTGTATTAGGTGTTAATGATGATGGATTAAAACCTGAACATAAAATTGTTTCAAATGCCTCTTGCACGACAAACTGTCTTGCTCCGATGGCAAAAGTGCTGAATGATGAATTCGGAATTGAACTTGGAGTTATCAATACAATTCATGCGTATACTAATGATCAACGTCTAGCAGATGTCCCTCACTCTGATTGGAGGCGTAGTCGGGCAGCGGCTGAAAATGTTATCCCAACAACTACAGGAGCTGCTAAGGCAGTTGGGAAAGTATTACCGGAGTTAGAAGGGAAACTAGATGGTATTGCAATGAGAGTTCCTGTCCCAGATGGTTCTGTTGTTGATTTTAATATTCGATTAGAAAAAGATGCTACTGTTGATCAAATAAATGAGGCAGTACGAAGTGCCTCAGAATCAGGTCCTTTAAGAAACGTACTTGAGTATTCAACACTACCTGTCGTTTCTACAGATATAATAGGTAATCCACATTCGTCAATTTTTGATGCACCTTTTACTCGTGTTATTGGTGGTAATTATGTGAAAACTTTAAACTGGTATGATAACGAATGGGGATATTCGAACAGAGTTGCAGATCTATTAGAGGTTTTACATAAATTAGATTAAGTTTGTAATTCTGGAATATTTTTAAAATAGTCAAGTGCTTTTGGATTTTTTAAAGCATCAATATTTGTAACAGGGCTATTTTCGACAACTTGCTTCACTGCTATTTCTACTTTTTTTCCATTCATGGTGTAAGGAATTTCTTGTATCTCTAAAATCTTACTTGGTACATGTTTTCGAGAGCACTCGGTTAAAATTTTAGCTTTTATACTATCGACTAGTTTAGCTTCAAATTCTATTCCTTGTTTCATTTGGATAAATAAAACGATACGTTGATCCGTCTTCCATGTTTGACCAATAACTACACTATCCTCTATTTCCAGGAATGATATTAAAACCCTATATATTTCCGCAGTTCCAATACGTACACCACCAGGATTTAGAGTTGTATCACTTCTCCCGTATATTTTAACACCACCATCTTTTGAAATTGAGATTAAATCACCATGATACCAAATCCCAGGAAATTTATTAAAATATGCTTTTTGATATTTTAATCCATCAGAATCATTCCAAAAAAAAATTGGCATAGACGGAAATGCTGTTTCACATACGAGTTCACCTTTTTTATCTATAATACTTTCACCATTTTCATTAAAGGATTTAACATTCATGCCGAGTCCTCTACATTGAAGCTCACCTCGGATAACAGGATTGATGGGACTAGTAAGGGCAAAACAAGATATAATATCTGTTCCTCCAGATATTGATCCTAAAAGAATATCTTCTTTTATATTTTGATAAACATAATCAAAGCACTCTTCAATTAATGGTGATCCAGTGGAGAGAATCGTCCTTAAGGATTTTAATTCAAAATTATCCTTTGGTTTTAGACCCTGATCTTTACAAGACTCAATAAACTTAGCGCTTGTACCAAAAATAGAAATTTTAAGTTCATCTATTAGCTTCCATAAAATTTCTTTATTTGGGTAAAAAGGAGATCCTTCATAGAGGACAATACTGGCTCCTAGTGCTAGGTTTGAAACAAGCCAGTTCCACATCATCCAGCCACAGGTTGTGAAGTAAAGAATACAATCTTTTCGATTTAAATCGCAATGCAGAGATAATTCTTTAAGGTGTTGAATTAGCGTTCCTCCGGCAGAATGAACAATCGATTTTGGAAGACCTGTTGTTCCAGATGAGTACAGTATATACAGTGGGTAGTTAAATGGTAGTTGCTCAAAAATAAGCGGCTCAGGTTGATCTGATTCGAAATCTTTATATTTTACAGCAATTTTAATATTTTTTATATCAAGTATTATTTCTTCACGGCATACAATAACTACCTTTTTTAAACTAGTTATTTTTGCTGCCACTTGTTCGATCTTCTCTAATAAATCATGGTATTTCCCATTATAAGAATAGCTACTGGTTGTAAACATTACTTTAGGTTCAATTTGAGTAAAACGATCTAATACACCTTTAACTCCAAAATCGGGAGATGTAGAGCTCCATATGGCACCAATAGAAGATGTTGCAAGCATTGCAATTATTGCCTCTGGAGTATTTGATATATATCCGACAACTCTATCTCCTTTCAAAACTCCTTCTCTTTTTAGGGAATGTGCTACAGCCTCTACTTTATTAAAAAGTTGTTTGTAAGAAATTCTTTCAACCGTATTATTTTCCCTCTTATAATATATTGCAGTTTTATTATCTCTATACTTTAATAAGTTCTCTGCAAAATTTAACTTAGAACCAGAAAACCATTCTGCTCCAGGCATTTTTTTCACATCATTTACTATATCATGGTAAGGTTTAGAAAAAATAATACCAGAATTTTTCCAGACTTGCTCCCAAAATTGTTTTGGGTTGGAAATAGACCAACTGTACAATTCCTCATATTCACTTATTTTAATATTATACTTTTTATTTATAATATTAATAAACTTTCTAATATTTGTATTACCGGTCGATGATGGTTTCCAGAGAATATTTTTCATTCAATCTTGTTTTTTTAAATAATTAAAAATAAATACCATTTAGTAATGAATATATAGAATAACTCTTTATAATTTTAAGTCTAATCAATTAACAATTTAATAACAATATATGAAAATTGCTTTTTTAACAGCGGGTGGTATTGCGCCATGCTTATCTTCTTCCATTGGAGCACTTGTAGAAAAATATAATGAAATTGCTCCCAATGCTAAATTAATTGGCTATTTGAATGGCTATCAGGGCCTGCTCCTTGGTCGTTCAATAATTTTTCCAGAAACTGTTAAACAAAAGTTTAATCTCTTTCATGATTTTGGTGGATCTCCATTAGGTAATAGCAGAGTTAAGCTTACAAATATAGATGATTGTGTAAAACGTGGCTTTGTTAAGCAAGGTATTGACCCACTCCAAGTTGCAGCTGAACAGCTTACAAAAGACGGTATTGATATTCTTCACACCATAGGTGGTGATGATACGAACACAATGGCTGCACAGTTATCATTTTATCTTAAAAACAATGGATATGACCTTACAGTAGTGGGAATGCCTAAGACGGTTGATAATGATGTCTTCCCTGTTACACAAACTTTGGGGGCATGGACTGCAGCTGAACAAGGAGCCATTTTTTTTGAAAACATAGTAAATGAAAATACAACAAGTACACGCCAACTCATTATCCATGAGGTTATGGGAAGGCATTGTGGCTGGCTAACTGCTCAAACTGCGTCAGATTACAGAACACGTATGAAGAAACGATCTTTTTTACCTGAGTTACTAATTGAACAAAAAAAATGGGATGTCGATGCTATTTACATACCTGAACAAGACTTTAATTTTCAATCAGAAGTCGAACGTTTAAAAAAAATAATGGATGAAAAAGATGGTGTTAATATTTTCCTAAGTGAGGGAGCCGGTCAGGATGCAATTGTCAGAGAACTTGAATCTAAAGGTAAAGAAGTACCAAGAGATGCCTTTGGGCATGTTCGTCTAGATGAGATTAATCCTGGGCAGTGGTTTGCAAAACAATTTGCAAAAGAACTTGGTGCAGAAAAAACACTTGTTCAGAAAAGTGGTTATTATGCACGGTCTGCTAAAGCCAATCAACAAGATTTAGACTTAATAAAAAAATCTGCTTTTTTTGGAGCAGAACAAGCAATAAAAGGAAAAAGTGGTCTTTCAGGATTAGATGACGAACAAAATGGAAAATTAAGATTAATTGAATTTGAAAGAATTAGAGGTGGTAAACCGTTTGATATATCAATGGATTGGTATCAATCTATTTTGCAGGAAATTGGACAATCATAATTAAAAAGGGAGTAATATGTCATATTCATTAAAGCCTGGTGTTGTTACTGGGGATGATTACAAAACATTATTAAAAGCAGCAAAGGAAGGTGGTTATGCGCTTCCTGCGGTAAATGCCGTGGGTACTAACTCTGTTAATGCGGTAATGGAAGCTGCAGCAAAAAATAAATCAGATGTCATTATTCAATTCTCTAATACTGGCGGACAATTTTTTGCAGGTAAAAGTTTATCTGATGCTTTTGAAGCAAAAGTCTTAGGCAGTGTTTCAGCTGCTCAGCATGTACATCTACTTGCTGAAAAATATGGTATTTGTGCCGTTTTGCATACTGACCATGCAAATAAAGGATTAATCCCTTGGGTTGAAGCTCTTGTTGGATATAGTGAGAAACATTATGAACAAACAGGATCTCCTTTATTTACTTCTCATATGTTAGATCTTTCAGCAGAAGATATTGATTTTAACCTTTCTGAATGTGAACGGCTGTTAAAAAGAATGGCTCCTATTGGTCTAAGTCTTGAGATCGAATTAGGAGTAACGGGAGGAGAGGAAGATGGTGTAGGCTCAGATGATGATATTGGAGCAGATAATCCACTTTTATATACTCAACCAGAGGATTGCCTAAGAGCCTATGAGCTGCTATCTCCAATTGGTCATTTTAGTTTAGCCGCTTCTTTTGGAAATGTACATGGTGTTTATAAGCCTGGAAATGTAAAACTTCGTCCAGAGATTTTAAAAAACTCTCAGGATTTGGTGAAAAAAACTCATTCTACAGGTGAGAAACCACTAGATCTAGTTTTTCATGGAGGTTCTGGATCGGATAAGGCAAAAATTGCAGAGGCCTTGACCTATGGTGTATTTAAAATGAATATTGATACAGATACTCAATTTGCATATTCAAAAGCAATTGGAAGCTATGTAGAAGAAAATCATAAAGCCTTTAAGCATCAAATTGACCCTGAGGATGGAACACCATATAAAAAATTATATGATCCTAGAAAATACCTTCGTCTTGGTGAAGAATCTTTAGTTGAACGCCTAGATGAAGCTTTTTCAGATTTAGGCTCTGTTGGGAAAACATTAGCGTCATAATCCAAAATTAAAATGCAAGCTGGTTATGTAGCTAGCTTGCATTCGACATAATAATTTTCTAATCATATATATTTTTTATTTAGAAAATGTAGATACTTTTTTTTGAAGATCCATATGATTAAAAAATATTTAATTAAAGAGGGGCTTTTCTGTTATTAATTTTACCATTTACAAAATGGATGTGTGGCTAAGTTCATATTATAATAACGTGCATCAGCGGTAACCTCCTTAATCACCCAGTTTGGAATCTCAAATTGTTCATCCTCTGACTCTAGTTCAATTTCAGCAACAACGAGTCCATTATTTTCACCGTGAAATTCATCAACCTCCCATGTGTGACCATTATAATCAACATAGTGCCTTGTTTTACTAATAGAGCCTATTTTACAAAAGTTTTCAAATAGCTCGTTTGCATCCGACTTTGGAATTTTATATTCGAACTCAAACCGGGATAAACCAATCTTATTTCCCTTGATTGTTATAAAATATTCATCATCTTTTTCACGAATTCTAATTACTTTATCCTTATCGCTCACAATATATCCTTGTTTGATTTTATGAGCATACTTTACTTGTTCAAAAGGGATATGATTGATAAGGAATTTTTTTTCTATTTCAATTGCCATTTTCGACCTCTTATAATGATTAAATAATACAATAATGAACTAAGCATTCCAGGATAGAATGGTTCTATTTCTAAAAAAGTTATGAGCTCATTTTTAGATAAAAACATCCATAAAAAAGAAATAAAAAGAGGAATAAGTATCCATTGAATTGAAAGCCACTCAGGTATTTTAAAGCTTTTTATAAATAATGAAATGATAAAAGGAAGAATTAAAGATGGTATAATAATTGATCCCAAAGTAAACAATAATCCGACAACAGATGGGATTAAATAAGATAGAAAAAGAGAAATAGCAGATATAACAACCAATCCTATTTTAATGAATGGAATGATTTTATTCTTTTTTTCACTAATACGCCACAATATATCTCGACCAAATGTAATAGCACTGATAAAGCTTAACGAGTCTATAGTCGACATAATAATGGCAAATATACCTGTTAAAAAAAGACCTAAAAATCCAACAGGTAAAAAATCAATGGCTAATAAAGGAAAGGTTAAAATAGCTTGGTCTATTTTCAACTGGTTAATTGAATAAAGGCCACAAAAAATGGTTAGCGTATCGAAAATGGCCCAAAATCCAATAGCAATTAATATTCCTTTTTTTGCAGTTTTAGGGGTTTTAGCAGCAGCACACCTTTGGAAAAAACCTGGGTCAATAAAAGTCCATGCTGCAATAAAAAACCAAACCAGTATATATTGGAATGTATTTCCACCTAAAGGATCAAGATATTGTTCGGGAAGTGAAGCTAGCATTTGGCTTGGGTTACCAACTTTTTCCCATAAAAATCCTAAAAGAATAAAAAAACTTAGAAACATGCATATAAATTGAAAGTAATCGGTTCTAACAACAGCAGAAAAACCACCATTCCATAAATAAAAGACACTAAAAAGAGTTGCAATAATTAGTGCACTAAGCAATTTTGTTTTGAAAAAAAACTGTATGAGCACTCCTAAGCTAAGAATATAAGGAGCTGGGCTAGCTAAAAATAAAATAAGAATAGCCGACAATATTCCAGCTTTTTTCCCAAAATGTTTGTGAAAATGATCTGGAATTGAAAGATAGCCTTTTTCTCTTATTCGTGGAGCAATGAAAAATGCATATATAGTAGCAAAAAAATAATAAGGAAAAGAAAATATAAACCATGTTTGTATACCATAGAGGTACGTATTCTCTCCTATACCTAGAATAGCCCCATACCATGTTGTCACTAACGTTGCAATAAAACCTAAAAGGCTCAATCTTCTTCCTGATAAAATAAATTCTTCAGAGGTCTTTATACTCGATTTTCGGCGAAAAATCCCTATCCAGATTAATATTAAAAAGTAAGAGATTACAATAAAAGAGTCTAGTAAGTGCATTTAATTAAGGTGAATAATTTTCAAATAACCATATCCAATCAGAAGCTTCAATTGAGTATTCGTTTCCAGTAGTCAAATTACTTACTCCTTGAGTAGGGGAAGAAATTTTTTGGCTCTGGAGAGGATATTTTAATTTTGATGTGGTGATCAAGATATCATTTTTTGGAACAATAATGGAGATCGTTTGATTTGGTACACTTTTAAATGTTTTTTTATCTTTAACGCAAATTATTTTTGAAAAATTAGTGTAAAGGTGGAGTTTAATACTCTGACAATATTTTAACATAGTCCAAAGAGTTGAAAAATAATGATCATCACGTTTACCAGAAAACCCAACTAAATACAGTTGAGTAATCTTTTTTTCAAGGCACCATAAAATACCTTTCTCTAAATCAGATTTAGATGGGTCTTGTAATTGAATTATCTCGCAGTTATGCTTTTGAGTAATTGAATCTAGGTCTCCTAAAATTATATCTGGTTCAAAACCAAGGTTTTTCAACTTATCGGCTCCACCATCTAAGCAAATAAATGTAGTGGCGTTATTAATTATTTTTAACGCTTTTTTATGTTTTGAAATTTCCCCATTTCCGAATAGAATAATTGGTTGTTTGAAAATTAGATTTTGATTTGACATAGTTAACTTAAATATTTAAAATATTATTAGAACGAATACCATTCTTAATTTGTAACACTTAAATTTATTAACTTTAATACTATGAATCTCAGAAGAATCTCAAATTGGCTTTTTAATCTAGATGCTCATTATCCTCGAACGATAATAGCTGGGGTTCTATTTATTACAGTTGTTCTAGGGTGGAAGGTTTTTAATCTCGAACTTGATCCAAGTATTAGATCTATGCTTCCTCAAGATCATTCAATTGTTCGATCAATAGAGAAAATTGATCGATTATTCTCGGGAAGTGATATTGTAATTATCGCGGTAGAGTCTGATAGCTTATTTAATTCAAATACTTTAGAAAAGTTATCATCTTTTCAAGACTCTCTCGAGGAAATTCCTTCAATAAGCCGTGTCACTTCAATCTTCACACAAAAGCATATTCTTCCTACACAAGAGGGATTCAAGATAGAACCTCTTTTAGCAGAAATACCAACTGATTCATCTGAACACATTTTATTTATCGATAGACTAAATAATTCTGGGGTATTAGATAATCTTATATCTTCTGATTATTCTAAAATGTGCTTTATTGGACAGATAAATTCATCTTTTGACTTTGATGAATTTGAATTCCGAAAAAATATATATGGCTTAGTAGATAAATTCAGTAATCCTGAACAGTTTTACGTTTCAAGTCTTCCTATTACGCAAGCTACAATTATTGACAATATGCAAAGAGATATGAGAGTTTTTACGCCTGTTGCTATTGGACTTGGAATATTTTTATTAATGCTTTCTTTTCGAAGTTGGACTGGTGTCTTTCTCCCATTTTTTGTTGTTGGCTTCTCTATTATTTGGACATTTGGTATTATGGGTTGGTTAAACATGTCGTTGGCTTTTATTGGAACGCTTATTCCTGTAATGTTAGTTGCAATTGCAAACAATTACGGTATTCATATTATTTCTCATTATTTTGAGTATTCAAAATCTGACCCTACCTCAACAAAAGGTCAAATTTTAAGAAAGACTATACGTAAAGTGGGGATTCCAATTCTTTTAGCTGGATTGACCACTATTATAAGTTTTTTAAGTTTATTCACTCATGCTTTACCAAGGGCTAGAGAAATGGGGCTTCTAATTTCATTTGGTATCTTGGTCTCTTTTATTCTAAGTATTTTTTTAATACCTTCTGTTTTAGTGTTGGTTTCAAGACCTCACTATATCACAAAAGATAAAAGTATGACCTTTATTAATAACCTTCTAGTTGGAATGGGGGAATTTTTTACTCGATATAGAATACACGTTTTGATTATTTTTTCAATATTAGGCATTTGGCTTTCAATAGGAATTAAAGATTTAAAAGTTGATACTAATCCAGATAATTATTTTCCAGAATCATCAAAATTGAGAGTTGCAAATACAAAAATAGGTGAAGCTTTTGGTGGATCAACACAAATGAGTATTCTTGTGGAAGGTGATATTTTTGACCCACAGCTTCTAAATAATATTGAACTTTTAACCAATCATATTAAAAGTCGGTTTGATATAGTTACAAAAACATATTCCATTACGGATGTTATTAAAAAAATGAATGCGGGTTTTAATGGCGGTGATTCTACTTTTGAAGTAGTACCTGATGATAGAGAATTGATATCTCAGTATATGTTTCTTTATTCTCTATCTGCAGATGGAGATGAATTTGATTTAATTTTAGATGATATTGAGGAACCTCAGAATACACAAGTCTTTTTAAGATTAAAGAAAGTACAGACATCAGCTATTGCAGATATAGTTGAAGATACAGAACAATTTATTGCTGCAAACTTTTATGATTCTTTGCCAATGGAATTATCAGGCAGTGCGACATTAATGGGTGTTCTGAGTAGGTTAATAGTAAGAGGTCAACTAGTTAGTCTGTTCTGTTCCTTAATTATTATTTTAATTATAATGACTCTTGTTTTTAAATCATTATTAGGTGGCATTTTATCTACTTTACCGATGTCTGTTTCTGTGGCAATGATGTTTGGTTTAATGGGGTACTTAGATATTCCATTAAACATGACAACATCAATGCTGACTTGTATTTTAGTGGGTGTAGGAGTTGATTATACAGTCCATTTTTTATGGCATTTACGTGACCATATTCGAGAGGGTGAAACAATAAATAATGCAATTCTAAATACATTTAAAATATCAGGAAAAGGGATCCTTTTTAATGGTTTATCAGTTATAGTTGGTTTTTCATCACTCTTATTTTCAGTCTTTGTTCCTGTTCAAATATTTGGAATATTAGTTATGAGCTCAATTACTTTTTGTTTATTTGGAGCTCTTGCAATTCTCCCAGCATTAACAAGTCTGATAAATCCAAAATTTTTATATAAATGAAAAAACAAAATACAGATAAAAAAATTAGTTCTTTTTTAGTACTTTTAACTTTAGGACTTCTTTTATATGGTTTTAGCATCTCTGATTTTGTTTTGAAGTCAAATAATGATTCTCTAAGAGATCAAGTAATTTATTTATTCGAAAACTATTTAGATTTTATTTTAATATTTTATGTTTTTATTTGTCTTCAAATAGCTGGTTATGTTGAATTAAAATTCAAACAAGATTATTTAATGATTTCAATTATCAGTATACTTTTTACTCCTCTCTCAATTTTTTTCATTATTCAGTCACAAGGTAAAAATGATTAGGCTTCTTTTAATATATTTCTTCTTTTTCTCGTTCGTTAAATCAAATGAATTATCAGCTGTAGACATTATGAATAATGTTTATCAAGCTAAAAAGCCAAAAACATCTATTATGGAAATTAAACTTGAAATAACAAGAAAAAAGAATGGTCGGGAAAAAGTAAAAACTCGAGAATTCATACGTTATACTAAACTTTATGACTCTGGAAAATTTATTTCAAAGTCATTAGCAAGGTTTCAG